>Ga0315316_10002839_pt1 | contig 12509 bp, 11 predicted proteins | sample M160m3416metaG_FD_203702 | JGI IMG/M metagenome (GOLD analysis project Ga0315316, IMG submission 203702) | Ammonia-oxidizing marine archaeal communities from Monterey Bay, California, United States - M1 60m 3416 | ecosystem: Environmental > Aquatic > Marine > Intertidal zone | place: USA...
CATATAGAACACATTCTCAAGAGACCTGACTCGTATGTCGGTCCAGTCGACTTAAATGTCGAACCGTACTGGGTTCTCAACAGTAACAAATCACAGTTTGAGAAGAAGAACCTCAAGTATTCCCCAGCTCTCTTGAAAATCTTTGATGAGATCCTCGTCAACGCAATTGACCGCAACTCTATGCACCCCAAAAATGTTACCTCCATCTCTGTCGATATAGACAAGGACTCAGGTGCCGTGACTATCGAGAACAATGGACCTCTCGGTGGTATCGGTGTTCGTATGCATGAAAAGGAGGGTCTATGGAACCCAGAACTTACATTTGGGCACCTCCTTACAAGTACCAACTATGACGACACCAAGAAGCGCGTGGTGGGAGGCAGGAATGGATATGGAGCCAAATTAACGAATATTTACTCATCAGATTTTTCTATCGTGATCAAGGACCATGAAAATAAACAGACCTATACACAGAAATGGTCTAAAAATATGACCGTCTGTGAACCACCAAAAATCAAAAAACATTCGGGTGCCACGTCATCTGTTTCTGTGACCTTTGTCCCCGATTGGCGAAGATTTGGCCTTTCTAAGATGGAAAATGCCATCTATAAGATTTTCCAAAAGAGAGTTTGGGATGCAAATATTTGCACAACCCCAAACTGTAAGGTCAAGTTCAATGGAGATGTTCTACCAAAACAGAACCTCGATACCTACGCCAAGATGCATGAAGGTGTTGAGAATGTGACATCAGTCACGGGAGACCGTTGGTCTGTATGTATCGGGCCTTCAGAGAATGGTCTAGAGCAGGTATCCTTCGTCAATGGTATCTGTACAACCAAGGGTGGTACCCATGTAGATCACGTGGCATCCCTAGTTGCATCGGGTATTATTGATGAGATGGCAAAGAAGATCAAACTCAAGCCTCAACAAGTGAAGAACACCTTCAATATCTTTGTAAAGGCCACTCTTGAGAATCCTTCATTCTCGAGTCAAGTCAAATCTGAATGTACCCTAAAAGTACAGGATTTTGGATCTAAATTTGAGATGCCTAAAACCTTTGTTAAAAACGTCCTAAAAACGGGTATTTCCGATGAGCTTACAGCACTCTCAAAATTCAAAGAGATGAAGGAACTTGCCAAGACTGATGGTGGAGCACGAAAGTCTAAGATTACTGGTATCCCTAAATTGGATGATGCAAACAAAGCTGGAACAGCGCAATCCAAAAAGTGTACCCTTATCGTCACAGAGGGTGACTCAGCAAAGACCCTCGCGGTCGCTGGACTATCAGTTGTTGGTAGAGACCACTACGGTGTCTTCCCCCTCCGCGGTAAGTGCAAAAATGTCCGAGATGCTTCTGTGGCACAGCTGACTGGGAACCAGGAGTTCAATGATCTCAAAAAGATCTTGGGTCTCCAACAGGGAAAGGACTACAAAGATGTATCCGAGCTTCGCTATGGGAGACTAATGATCATGACTGACGCAGATAACGACGGTTCGCATATCAAGGGTCTAATTCTCAACATGATTGACTACTTTTGGCCCAGTCTCCTCAAGTTGGGATTCGTCGTATCGATGGTCACCCCGATTATCAAGGCTTCTAGAGGTAACCAAACCAAGTCATTCTATACGGATTCTAAATTCAGGACCTGGTATGGAAATGGACAACCCGGTTGGCACATCAAGTATTACAAGGGTTTGGGTACCTCCACTTCAAAGGAGGCACGTGAGTATTTCAAGCAAATCGAAGACCTCACAGTCAAGTTTGATACAGATGTGATGTCTGATAAATCTATTACTTTGGCTTTTGACAAGAAAAAGGCTGATGACCGTAAGACGTGGCTTCTTGAAAGCACAGCAAAAGACCCCAAGGAGCTAGAGGTTCCTTATGGTAATGTGAAACAGTTGAACATTACTGACTTTGTTCACAAGGACCTGGTAAACTTCAGTCTTGCAGACCTCAAGCGTTCTATCGCACATGTTTGTGATGGTCTGAAACCGTCCCAACGAAAGGTTATGTATTCCTGTTTTCAAAAGAATTTGACTGCTGAGATGAAGGTTGCACAATTGGCCGCCTTTGTAGCTGAGAAGAGTGCCTATCACCACGGTGAGGTAAGTTTGGCCGACACCATTGTCAAACTGGCAAACGACTACATGGGTTCTAACAACATCAATCTCCTAGAACCATGTGGTCAATTTGGAACACGGCTTATGGGTGGAAAGGATGCTTCTCAGACGAGGTATATCTTCACACGATTGACATCCGAGGCTCGTAAGCTTTTCGATCCCAAGGATGATGCGATTCTTAATTATTTGGATGATGATGGTCGCTCGATTGAACCTGATTTCTACATGCCTACTCTACCTATGATTTTGGTCAATGGAAGTGAGGGTATTGGTACCGGTTTCAGTTGCTATGTGCCTCCATTCAATCCCAAGGATATTCGTGATAACATTACAAATGTATTAAATGGTAAAAGTATTCAAAAAATGACACCCTGGTTCAGGGGTTTCAAGGGTAAAATCATGGAACAGGATGACGATTCATGGCTGACCCAAGGTGTATGGAGTAGTATTGGGAGGACGGTTAAGGTGACTGAACTTCCACCGGGACGCTGGACCCAAGATTATAAGGAACACCTCGATACCCTCGTTGAAAAGAAAATCATCAGTGGTTTCACAAATAACAGTACAACTGAGAACGTGGATTTTCTCATTCAAGATTACAATGGTGACGACGCCGTTAAGGATCTCAAGCTTCAAAAGACACTCCGTACAACCAATATGCACCTCTTTCATCCAACAAAGGGTATTCATAAATACCAAAGTCCAGAACTCATTCTAAAAGATTTTATCGAGCTTCGCTACGAGTATTACAAGAAGCGAAAAGAACATCTCATCAAAGTTCTAGAGGCAAAGGCGCAGATGTGTGATTACAAGTCTCGATTTGTATCTATGGTCATCAACGGTGATATTATTGTATTTCGCCGTAAAAAACAAGAACTCGAAAACCAACTTTCTGGACTCTTCCCACAAATTGGTGGAACATATGACTACCTTTTGAATATTAGAACCGTTCAGTACACGGATGAGAGTGTTCGCGAACTTCTCAAAGAATCCGAACAGGCGAAAAGGGATCTTGAGATTATGAAGTCTACTACAGCTATGAACATGTGGAAGAATGATATTAAAAATATATAAACAATAGATAAGTATGGGTGAAGCTGCAAAGATTTCTCTCAAGGCTATTGGAAAACAGGATACACACCTTCTTTCCAAAGACCCAGAAGACTCGTTCTTTAAGGATCGGGATATGACACGACACTCCGAATTTAGGAAGTATCACAGAAGTCGTAATGTGATTAATCCCGGACAGATATCCGGGTGGCCGTTTGGACAAACAATCAAAGTTCAATTCAATCCTCAAAATATGGGTGATCTTTTGAGTAACATGTGGCTGAGTATTACCATGCCGGGTCTCTCAGATTTTGGAGGTGGAAAAAACTATGCAGACCAACTCGGTCGACACATTCTTAAAAGTGTCACGATGTTTGTTGACGAGCTAGAGGTGGAAAAAATACATGATGATTGGGGTGTCATATATGATGAACTTTATTTAGAAATGTCCGAGAAGGTGGCAAATAGGTTTCTTGTTAATAGAAGTATTGGTTACGATGATTCAACTCTTGACAACTTTGACGATTATGCGCAGTACTCATCCGACCTTGTGATACCTCTGCACTTCTTCTTTTCGAGGAAGTATGCCAGTGACGAGTATTCATCCAATAAACCAAATAGACCATATTTCCCAGTATGTGCTGTACACCGTCAAAAAATAGAATTCGAGTTGGAGTTTCACCCACAAACCTTTTTTACAGATACGGGAACCACTCTGTCACTCCCAGAATTTAGACTCGTCACTGAAGAAATAACGGTGAGTCCAGAAGAACGACAGTACCTAGCGAGCGAACGCCAGACATTCATAACGGATATCGTACGCAAACACCCAAGTATAATCAGTGATGTAAATAAAGACATTATCAAAAATAACCTCGTACCAAATATTCCGGTAAAATGTATTCATTGGTTTTTAAGAAACACAGAATTCGAAGATGCGACTGATTCTACAGGGGGTAAAGCTTTACAAGAAGAAAAGTTTTATCAAAATCGTTTTAATTTTTCATCTAATGTAAATTTCGACGAGGTGCAAACATTCTTTCATCCCATCATGAGTGAAGCGAGTTTTAATATCAACGGAAATAAATTACCCAACGTTTCGAATACAAATCATAATTATTATAAATATCTAATTCCGTATAAGAATAGACTTTCAAGACCTATACGTAATGTATACACATACAGTTTCTCGATGAATCCGATTAATGTGGAGCCATCGGGGAACCTGGATTTTAGTCAAATACAATCTGACAAGACATCTATAGAAGTAAAACTAGATACTTCGAGTGGGTCGCTCGTCGATATAGTCAACAAAACATATTCACTTCAGATGTATTATACAGGATATCAAACCTATATTTTTGACAAGGGTTTTATGTCACTTGCTTACTAAAAAGCGAATTTTTATTGTTTGAAATATACTCGATAATATTATTCTTAATACACCATTTGATGAAATTTAACTGTGCGAGCGTTGTATGAATTTCATGAGATGTACCGGGAATAGTATATGGAAACTTTTGAGACCTACAAAAAGGGTCAAAAAGTTTTTTGGAGTATCCATCAAGACTGCTTTTGTACGCGCAGTGTACGGTAAAGAGTTTACCATCGGTAGTGGTATAAGATGTGTTATTCTTTTTCGCATAATTTGTGATGAACCATTCTAGATTTCTAAGTGAAATACCACTCGTCTTATCTAGAATATTCATTAATTTAGTTCGATTCTTTTCGTTTTCATAAAAGCCATTTATTGATGTTAGTAGAATAGTCGATTTGTTCATATATTATATTATTCCCAAATCTCTAAGCTCTGATTGAGCTTCTCTGACTTCATTACATGCACTTGTAAAATGATCACCACTTTGAAGGACACGTTTCTGAATACGTTCACCCTGGTCTTTGTGAAATTTACAATATCCATCGAATTTACCCCTAAAACTACACCTCCGGGTTTCTCCATCAGAATCTTTTACGATTCCTTTACAGATATTGGTGTTACGCGCTTCCTCGGCATCACGCAAAAGTAAATCCAGAGGCACTGCATGTTTCTTGTGAATAAATTCAAGAATTTTACTCATTTCTTCAGACGTTGTTTGAGATAGTTCCTCGTCAACCCTTTCGTGGATGACTTCATCGACTGCATCTTCTATGAGAGAAGGAAGCTGTTCCGATACCAACTTTCTAATATTTTCTGTGACGATTTTAACAATTTTCTTGGCACTCATGTCTTACTTGTACTTCGTGTGTAGTTTTTAAATAAGTCTTCAACAGAGTTTTGTTTTTGTCTAAACATTTTAATACGATCCCGTAATACCAACGCCGTGCCTTCACTACTAATATTATTCTTTTCACATTCTTCAATCAATTGTTCCTTTTTCATACCACTCAAGGCTGGACCGGTAACTTTCTTTGGTGGTTTATACTGTTCAATAATTTCACCAAAAATTTCCTGTTTGGTATTGTCATATAATGGGTCAAGTAAATCACATACAGGATTCAAAAACTTATTCACAAAATAATAGTGATAATCAACTGGAATGTTATTCTCTTCTACATACTTGGGGTCTTCAGATTTCTCGAATGCTTTCGCTTTAGGATTATCCGTTTTTGTGAGCAAATATGGTACACGATCACCAGATTGTGGCTCTGATCCAGGCTTTCTTTGTCTCATTTTGTTTACGACTTGAACGTGTGCCTGATTTATATGAATACTCTCCGGACTGTTAATAGAAACACTCTTTCCACCAACTTTGTAGCTATCGGACAGAGACTGACTTAATACGAGTTTGTCGTTTGAAATTTTACCATCCAATAGTTCATTCGCACGTTCTATCGCGAGGTCTCTCGGTGGTCCGGGATCTCCAGATGTTAGTACTACATCCAGTAATTCCTTACACACTTCTCTCATGTGTGGTGTGTTATCTCGGCGAACAAGTTGTAGACCCTTGACGTCTACATAGTCCATATGCATTTGGTCGTCTTTACCCTTCGTCCATAACTTAGCAGCGTAGCGCTTCTTTGAATACAAAAAATACGGCCAATACACTTTCTCTAACTCAAGATTATTAGGCTTCTTGAAGAGAGCTGAACATTCTTCAGCAGCTCGTTCACCCACTTCCCAGCTATACTCGATGGCTTCTACACCCTTACGGTCCCCTACATCAAACTCAACCATGACTGAATCAGTGTCGCCGTATCTTACCTTTGCACCGGGAAAGTTTGCCTCAACATAAGTCTTCGTTTCTTCAATCATACCACGACCCCTACACGTTGTAGTAGATGCAATAGGTACACACGGGAGAATACCTTTACCTGCGCCTGTAAAACCATAGACGGAATTCATACTGATTTTATATGCTAACTGCTTACCGTTGTACACCTCCTTCATATAACCTGTTGCAGCTGCCATATCTCTTTTGGCTTTTTTACGAAACTGTTTAAGCTCCATAAGAATGGCTGGTAATAGACTCGGTACATCTTGTGCAAACTTATACGTTTTATTCGCAATGTTAAATGTTTCATATGTAATCCCTGAAATATTTCCATACCTTCTTTCATCCATGACATACGTAGAATAACAGAGGTTGTGGGCCATCATGATACTCGGGTACAGAGCCTCAAAATCCAATGCTGTAATTGGAGTGTAATATGCACCTTTTTGGGCTTCTAGAACAGTTGCACCTTCATATGGTTCTTCTGGTATAGCTCCATACTTGATGGTCGGTACCATGTATCCAAGTTCTCGAGCCTTTTTAGACAACTGAGAAAAGACTTTGATTTGCTGCCCACGTTCAACCAAAAAAGATAGAGGTACCCATGTTGCCTTTGCCATCTCTACGAGGTTTAGTAAGATGCACATCTTTTTCATTAGTTTGTGTGGGAGAAGTGTATCTTTGATACAGTATTCTGCCACTTCACGTAATTTAACTGGGTCACCTTCGAGGTACCGAGCAAACATTTCCTTGGGAGCCATATCAATCTTTTGGTCACCAAGATACAATTTCGAAACGTTGTTCAAACTGTATGAATCTAATTTGTAACCTTTTTTCACTTCATGGAACATATCAAAAACAAATCGTCCAGGCATAGGTAAAAGCTTTAGGAAATTATCACCCAACGCACTCGAACTTAATTTTTTATTCACGATATGACATTCACTTTCTTTGAGTTTACCCAAATCATAAAATTCTAAACCACAACCGACCATCGCGGCACGCTTATAAATATAGTCAAGATCGAAACCAAAAATATTCCACCCAGTCAAAATATCAATATCATTTTCATTCGTGTACCGTTTAAACGCCAAAAGTAATTCCCTTTCCGTATCAAAACTAATGACGTTCGATCCTTCGATTTTTGGATCTGTTTTTTTATAACATAAACATGTTTTATCGTACGGTTCATCACTTCCAAATTTACAAAGAGAAATAGCAATCTGAAAACAAGCATCATGAGTAACGTCGGCATCTGGAAATTTTCCAGTTGAACTATTACATTCAATATCAAATGATGCTACAACAAACGGGGCAATATCATCTCTGGCTACGGGTGTGAGTGTAGACCAGTCGTTACACCATAAGTCAATATCCGTTTTTGCCAGGTGAGAACGAACACAATTAGCACCGGTATTTATCCAGCCGGTAGACTGAATACCCGTTCTATGCATAAGTCTCAGGACGGGGTCTATATTTGATTCGTATACATGATATTTTGAAAATTCCCTGTTATACATAAAAATTGAGTTCACTTTACGTCGAGCTTCGAGTGTCTTAAAATTTAGATGCATGTAATGAAATTCTTCATTATTTTGAAATCCCCAAACATCCTTTTGTTTCGTCAGACTGTAACTGGTGACATGATCCCTCTTCAAAAGATTGATATCATTAAATAAGCGGGTAACGTCGGCGGGCTTCGTATCCCTTGGGAGTTTCACGAAAAAGTATGGGTCGAATGTCGTCGTCACACACACAGATTTTCCCTCCTCAGTTTTACCAAATATACTGATGTGATGTTCTCCTTCAACATCTCGCGCCTCCCATGTCAGTGCCTGGAATACTACCATATGTATACTATGAGCCAAAATTTTAATATCATTTATATATAAATGTCAGCTGCTTTAATTGAACTCGTGTCTGTTGGAGCCCAGGATGTATTCATCACTGGTGATCCAGAGGTCAGTTTTTTTAGACAAAACTATAAACGCCATACTAATTTCGCTATGAAGCCAGAGCGTATGGATTACATTGGTACTTTCGCTGCGAACAATGAAATTACCATCCCTATTCGTTCCAAGGGTGACCTTATGAGCTACATCTGGATTGAGGCTACCAATATCGCGAGTGTACAAAACAACACCGCCGGTCTCTTTTCTCAAAATGCCGCGAGCCCAACCGAGTTCAGTCTTTATATTGGTGGTCAAAAGGTGTCTCAGCTCGATTCCCTCTTCATTCAGGGTGTACACAACCCCCTGTTACGTGACAGCGCGGCCAAGGCTTCGTACGCTGTAACCACTAATAACAAGAAGGCTAATCATGGTGGTGATCATTATATTATTCCTTTCTTCTTTGGTGAGGATTACACCAAGTCTCTCCCATTAGTTGCATTACAGTATCATGATGTTGAGATACGTATTAAATGCAGGGATGGATTTACCCCCGGTTCCACCCCCAAGGTTTGGGGTAACTATGTGTATTTAGACACCGATGAGCGCAAATTCTTCACCGATAACGAACACGAACTTCTCTTTACACAGACCCAATACCAGCTCGCGACTAACACCGATAGTGAGATAGACCTCACCTTTTTTAACCACCCCGTCAAATCCATCCACCTTGTATCTGGTAAGGCGACGGGTAATGACTGGGATTCGGAGTATACTTTCTCCAGTTCTACACTTTACATCAACGGCACCCCTCTTTTCGAAGATACCTCCCCAGTCTATCACCACACCGTCGTCCCCGAGATGCACAGTAGTGACCTCCCAGATGACATTCTCGAGGATCTTCCCACTTTCACCTGGCCATTCTGTCTGGGTTTAAGCAAGTCGAACCCCACCGGAACCCTGAACTTTTCTCGAATTGATAACGCTAAACTTTCAATTTCCGGTCCATCCGGTGGTAACGCTCTCCATCGTGTATACGCCGTAAATTATAACATTCTCAGGGTGAAACAGGGTATGGGTGGTGTTGCATTTGGTAACTAAATCATATGATACATCTTGTCGTTATTTACCCATCAATCTATCAAGTCTCGGTTTTTCTTTATTCATGAAAACCGTGAGTTGCATAACTTCACCTTCCAAATTTACTAATCCATGAGTCGACTTTTGGTACTTTGATATTTGGTCAACCCTAACAAGATCCACGGGTGACATCTTTGTATTTGGTACCTTACTGTGATAGACTGCAAGAACTGCAGCATCCCTTTTCGTCTCTCTAGGTAGTCGGTCTCCTTCGTAGCACACTACAATATGTGCACCCGGGCAGCCGGCAACATGCATCCACCAGTGTTTAGGGTCACTCGTCATTGTCAGTTGGTCATTTTCTTTTGCACTCTGCCCAACTTGGATTTTGATACCGTCGTATGACGTATATTCAAGCATGTTTTTTTATCGTTTTAATTCCTTATATGATATCATAATGCACGTCGTACTACAACCCAGTCCTACAATCACACATAAATATAGGGTCATCTTACCAAATAAACGAAGTATTGATTTTGGTGAAAAGGGTTTTCAGCATTATCCAGATCATGGAAATCCAAAACTCATGCGCGCACAACTTCTTAGGAAAGGTGCTATCATTCCTAAGGAGCTGCGAATAGAGACAAACCCGTATGAGATACAGAAAGAAATGTTGAAAATCAGAGAAAGTTCTAAAGAAGATTGGGAAGATTTCTTCCGGGCCGAATATTGGGAAAGGTGGATACTATGGTCTTACCCGAATGTAAATAAAGCCAAATTATCTATGACTATGAGTCATGGTATACTTTTCATGCCTAGAGCTGAAGATTTATGGTTCTGTAAAGACGAACTTATTGACCAGTAGACCCGAAACCCCCATCACCCCTGAGTGTCTCATCGAGTAGACCAATTTCCTTGATCATAGGTGTATCACACCTTTCCAAAATAAGTTGAGCGATACGATCACCCTTCTTGATTTCAAAGTCTTCCGTGCCATGATTAAATAGGACGACCTTGACTTCACCGGTGTAATCTGGATCAATAACACCCGCACCAACATTGATGCAGTGCTTCACAGCTAGACCAGAACGGGGAGCTACACGCCCATATAGACCATCGGGAATAGACAGAGCGATACCAGTGCCGACTAAAGCTCGTCCTGCCTGACACGGTACAGTCGCAGCTTCGGAGCTATATAAATCATATCCCACAGCACCATCAGAACCACGAGTAGGCAAACAAGCATCGAATGAAAGCTTTTTAACACCGAGAGGCATCTATTTTTATTATAACTCAAATCCTTAAGTGGTTGGTTGACCAAATCTGGGTGATATACCATTTTTTATTCGTCGCTTCATGACAAATTGTAACAAAAATCCGAGTATGTACACAAACATCTACTACCTATTTCGCATATTTTTTCTTTTCATCATCCGTGAGAGCCCTCCACATCTCACCCAACCTCTTACCAATGTCGGTGAAACTGAGATCTGGGTTCTCTTTCACAACCTCGGGTCGTATCTTCTTGACAAAGTTCATGTATGCATTAGGTTTACGCTTGGGTTTTTCCTTTGCCCCTCCACGAAGTCGTAAAACTAGGTGTAGAGTAGACTCCTTTTGAATATTGTAATCAGCTAGGGTGCGTCCATCTTCAAGCTGCTTCCCGGCGAAGATGAGTCGCTGCTGGTCGGGAGGGATTCCTTCCTTATCTTGAATCTTAGCCTTGATGTTATCGATAGTGTCAGAGGATTCAACCTCAAGTGTGATAGTTTTTCCAGTAAGTGTTTTCACGAAAATTTGCATACTACTTGTATATTAGATTTAAATCTTAAAGTATAATAATACAATGGCTGCCGTACCAATGTTAGCCGGTGTTGGACTTCTCAGTATGTGTTGCATTTCTTCTAGTATAGCTTCTACCATGATGGGTGGTGAAGAGAAGAAATTACCAGACGGAAATGACGCAGCCGGTGAGGCACAAGCCGCCGCCGATGAGGCACAAACCGCCGCCGATGAGGCACAAACCGCGGCCGATGCAGTTGCTGCAGATCCTAATTCGACCCCAGAGGAAGTGGCTGCCGCTAAGGCTAAAGCCAAGGCTGCCGCTGATAAGGCTGCGGCTGATAAGGCTGCCGCTGATAAGGCTGCCGCTGACAAGGCTGCCGCTGACAAGGCTGCCGCTGATAAGGCTGCCAAGGACTTAGCGGATGCCGCGGCAGCGGAAGCGGAAAGAGTACGTATAGCTAATATGTCCTTCCGTGAGAAAGTTATAGACGGCCAGTATCCCACTTTTGCAGGGTGTTGGGCAGCCGCAGGTCCCGGCACCGGATCGGGTGCAGATAAATTTGCTTGTTGTGAATCAATTGGTACTCCTTACCCAGACTATGGTGAGACGGGTTGGGCCTATTGCAATGATAATACCTAAACTTCCTTCAAAGCGGGGTTCCTCTTCGAAAAGGTGAGTGCACAAATGCCACAACTGAAAATATTTATGAAATATTGACATCCAAGAACGTGTAATTTTGTGTACATACTCTCACGTGCATATAATACCCATAGTAACAGTGTCATACAGGTCTCATAACCAGCTCGAATGATTACATTAGATGCATGGTACATCTGGTCTATCATTGGGTAAAAATAACTATCTCTAGGAGTAAGTCTTCGAATGGTTAATAAAGATGTATCAATTTCAACTAGACCCGCGAAACTAAGTATAAAAGCCTCCTCAGGGTGCATAAGAGGTCTAAGAAGAGCTAGAAGACACACTAAATGGTGAAGTATGATTAAATTTCTAAGAGTGTGTATAATTTTCGGTTGAAGAATTATCCACATGAGATCATACGACATGTACGTCGTGAGAGCATGTGTTATAAACATAGGGTACACTTTATAGCTAAAAAATACATCAGCCACACATAATGCTGAGAATGGTGCGAGAAACAGTAATGACGCCACATCATGAATAACGACAGCACGACGGTCCTTATTCATTTTGTGATTAGACAATATTCTTTTTAATCAATTTGCACTCAAAGGGTTTCGAACCCCTGACCTCAAGCTTACTAAGCTTGCGCTCTACCACTGAGCTATGAGTGCGATATGCTGAGAGCGGGGTTCGAACCCGCGCGTGCATAGCACAGACGATCTTAAG
>Ga0315316_10002840_pt1 | contig 12509 bp, 10 predicted proteins | sample M160m3416metaG_FD_203702 | JGI IMG/M metagenome (GOLD analysis project Ga0315316, IMG submission 203702) | Ammonia-oxidizing marine archaeal communities from Monterey Bay, California, United States - M1 60m 3416 | ecosystem: Environmental > Aquatic > Marine > Intertidal zone | place: USA...
TACTACTCTAGTATTTGCTATAGTACTCGCAAGTTTTCGTATTTCTATAGCAACTTGATTGGATAGCTCACGAGTAGGGCAAACTACTATTGCTTGAGTAAAGTAAGATTGAATATTTAGTTTATTTAGTAAACCGATAGCAAATACAGCAGTTTTACCACTACCAGTTCTTGCCTGTGCCAATATATCTCGATTTTGCAGTAATGGCGGTAAGGCTTGCATCTGTATATCTGTCATTATTTTATAGTTTAAAGCTGAGATACTCTGAAATAATTCATCACGAAGCGATAACGTTGAAAAAAGATTAGATTTCATTGGGGGGTCCAATTAAATTATGGTTAATTGAAGTTTTATTTAACTTCTAATTTGCAACTAATTCCTCATCAAGCAATAAAATAAGCTCGCGATATGACTTTTTATTGTGCCTAGCAAGGCAAGATAGTTACCTGAGATTATGGCAATGGCTTCAAAAGCATATTTAAACATATTTATAGTTTTGCTCCATGCATAAAACCATCCAGAAAAGATGATAGATTCATACCAAGTTCTTTAGAGAGATATCCACCTTCTTGAACTATCACTGTGGGTAACATCATATTACCAATTCTTGCACCTATTTTTTTGAAGCCTTCTGTTGTTACTGCTAAACCTTTTAAAGGATCTTTTTCATAAGCATCAAGACCGAGTGCAATTACTAGAGCATCAGGGGTAAAGTTATTTATTGAATCTATCACATTATTTAATGCAACGAGATAGTCATCATCTCCTGTCCCCCTCTCAAGTGGGATATTGATGTTAAATCCAATACCATCACCAACTCCTTTTTCTTCTTTGTATCCCCAAAAAAATGGATAGAAACGAACCGGATCTGCGTGAATAGAAATAGTGAGCACATCATTACGATGATAAAAAATATCTTGTGTACCATTTCCGTGATGTACATCAATGTCGAGGATAGCAATTTTTTTGTATTTATCCCTGAGGGCTTCAGCAGCTACTGCGGAATTACCAAAAAAACAAAAACCTGCGGCATAATCTTTTGCTGCATGATGACCCGGTGGTCGAGATAAGGCATATGAAGCTTTTTCACCATTTTTAACTATATGAGCTGCATGTGCTGCAGTCTGAGCGCTCCAAAATGCTGCATCCCATGTATTCTTATTTATAGGGCTGGAGAGATCAGCATGATGAAAACCAATTTGACCTTCCGCAGACTTGGGATAACCGCATGACCTCTTGTCTGGATGGATTCCAGGAGTCACTTCATCCGAAGTATTAGTTCGCCGTGACCATCGCTCATAGATTGTTTTGAGATAGTGAATATATCTTTCTGTATGAAGTTTTTGTATATATCGAAGATCGTAAGACTCAGGTTCCATTACTTTGAGCCCAAAATCTTTTGCCGCGCTAAGTAATATTTCTGCTCTTGCTGGCTTTTCTGGATGATCCACCATATGCCCACCTACCATGAAATTTTTTGGGGAATGTAAAAGTTGGTTTTTTGAAAAAATTACATTCATTCCTTCATTCTCCCAATACAGATATGTTTTCTGCTTTCATAAAATAAGTATGTTCTTCTGGTTTAAACTCGAAACCCAGTCTTTCGTAGAATTTTTTTGCTCTTATATTTGTTTCATCAACTTTAAGTATTACATGATTTATATCTTTTGATTGATTATTCTTGATTGTTTCGATTATCAGGTTCTTACCAACATTCTGTTTTCGATATTTTTTTTTAACAAAGAGATCTTGTATATAAATTCCCGGTGCACCCATCCAGGAAGAATACGTAAAAAAATAGAGGCACAATCCAATAACATTTCCTTCATGCTTTGCGAGTAGAGTTTGAAATAAAGGGTTCGAGGAAAAACCGTATTGAACTATATTCTCTGGAACACTCTTCATTTTATCTTTCATATCAATGCTATCAGCGAGTTCTTCGAGTAGGTGATGAATGTCATTAACATCGCATTCTCTTCCTGGTTGGATTTTTATTTTTGAGTTTTGATTCATTCTTTAGAGGTTCAACTTGGATTGAATGATTTTTAAACATTCTCTCAGGATATTACAAATCTCATCAATCTGTTTTTTGTTAATAACAAGAGGAGGGCAAATCATAAAGTGATCTCCTATTTTGCCGCCACGTGTTTTTCTAGAATAGATTATTAAACCTTTTTTATAAGCTTCTTCAACCAGCAGTGTATCAGCATTCATTGATGTAGGAAGAGGCTCCATAGTTTCTTTATTCGAAACCAACTCAAAAGCCATTAACAACCCTTTCCCACGAACATCCCCAATAAAGCTAAATTCATTTTTCAATTGATTTAATTTTTCTTTAAGTGTGATGCCTTGAAACTGAGCATTTTCGATTAGATTTTTGGAGAGTATTTCTCTTAATACAGCTAATCCAGCTGAACATGCGAGGGGGTTTCCAGCATAAGTATGTCCATGAAGAAATCCACCAGAATTATTTATCTCATTGACTATAGTATTCTTTGCCGCTACCACACCAAGAGGGGCATAACCTGCAGCGAACCCTTTTGCCATAGCTATAATGTCTGGTTCGAGATTCCAATGTTCACCAGCGAGAAACTTACCAGTTCTTCCTGCGCCAGTCATAACTTCATCAGAGATAATAAGAACATCGTGCTTCTTACATATCTCATTTATTCGTTTAAAATAGGAATCTGGAGGCACAAGAGCTCCAGTTGATGCACCGCCGATTGGCTCGAGAATGAAGGCAAGTACCGTTTCAGGATCTTGCTTAATAATTTCCTCTTCCAATAGATTGGCGTATTTGATTCCCCTCTCATCGTCATTGAGTTGATCGTTATCTAAGTAGCAGGTTGCAGCAGGTATTTTAGGCATAACTTTCATTAATTTAGAAAATGGGTCAACAAAAGGATCCATACCTGTAATTGCTAAGGCACCCAGAGTTCCGCCATGATAAGAAGGATATAAGGATATTATTTTCCATTTGTTGTCTTTATCTGTATTGACTGCGTATTGTCGCGCAAGTTTTATACAGCTTTCCACTGACTCAGATCCACCTGAAGTAAAGAAAATTTGATCCAAACCGTCAGGCATCAATGAAGCGGTCAGTGAGGCTAATTTTTCTGCAGGTTCATTAAAAAAATTCAAACGATATCCAAAAGTAGATTTATCCATTTGTTTTTTCATTGCCTCTATTACAGTGGGATTAGAATGACCGATATTTGAAACAATAGGACCACTAGAAGCATCTATGTATTTGTTTCCTAATTCATCCCAAAGATAGATACCATCGGCTCGATCTAACATCGGTCTTTGAGTATTTGATAGGTAAAAGTAATTACTTTTATTTTTCGACTTTTGTTGCATAAATTTTGATGATTTAATATTTTGATAATCAATATATATTGAAGATTTACCTAGAGCAAAATTAAGGACTGATATGTTAAAAAATATTTCTTTATTTTCGATACTTCTGCTTATATCAGGATGCGATAATTTGTCACCAAAAAAAGCTTTTTTTTGGAGTGATGCCGAATCACTAATACAAGAAATTGAGGGTGAAAATATACGTCAGCATATGAGGATATTAGCGGATGATGAAATGCAGGGTAGAGAGGCTGGAACAGATAATTATGATAAAGCCGCTAATTATGTAATCCAAAAATATGAGGAGTATGGACTCAAACCCTTGTCCGCCAATGATAATAATTATCTTCAGCCAATTAAATTTTTAGAATCGCGCCTTGATTTAGATTCACCAAATTTATCAATAAGTAACGGAAGAGATACTTTAGATTTTGATTTCAAAGAAGAATTTATAAGATCAAGTGGATATGGAAATAACAGCGAACAAGTTACCGCTTCATTAGTTTTTGTGGGTTATGGTATCAATGCGCCAGAATACAATCACAACGATTATTCTGAGATTGAGGTAAAAGATAAGATTCTTGTGATATTAAGCGGGGCCCCTCCCCACTTTAACACTGCTCAAAGAGCTTACTATTCATCCGGAAGGGTGAAGTCAGAACTAGCAACAGAGCTAGGAGCATTAGGAATAATTACTATAAGAACTCCTGTTGACCAAAAACGTCGTGCCTGGGAAAGATACCTACCAGGCATTGGTGCTCCAGGAATGCGTTGGTTAAATGAAGATGGTATTGCCTATCAAGGTTTCGAGAAACTTAAAGGTTCAGCGCTGATGAGTGATACTGGTGCCAAGAAGATGTTTGGCTTTTCTGATCATGATATAGATCAAATTTTTACTTTTCACGAGAATGGTGGAATAGGAAGCTTTGATATGGGAATTACTGCCACATTATCTAGAGAGTCAATTAAAAGAGAGGTGTTTTCTTCAAATGTTATAGGATATATCGAGGGTTCAGATAATGATTTAAGGCACGAATATTTAGTTTTTTCATCTCATTTGGATCATCTTGGAATAAGAGGTGAAAAAGATGGAGATAATATTTATAACGGAGCCTATGACAATGCCGCTGGTATTGGCTCAATTCTTGAAATAGCCAAAGTAATTTCATCAATGCCAGAAAAACCAAAACGTTCGATAATTTTTGCTGCAGTTACTGCCGAAGAAAAAGGATTGCAAGGTTCATCCTATTTCGTCAAAAATCCCCTGATACCAAATGAAAATATTATTGCGAATATTAATATCGATATGCCCTATTTGGGTTTTCCTGTAGCAGATCTTCATGCATTTGGGGCAGAGCATAGCTCATTATTCGACGCTGTTAAAACTGCGACTGATTATCTAGGAATTCAATTTACTCCAGATCCATTGCCTGAAGAAGTTCGGTTTGTTCGCTCTGATCAATTTTCATTCGTCAAAGAAGGAATACCTGCTATTGGGTTAAGACCAGGAACAATCTCATCAGATTCAAAAATTGATGGTGCCAAGGAGCTCGATAATTTTTTAAAAAATCACTATCACCAACCTAGCGATGATCTTAATCTTCCATATAGTCCGAAAGGAGCAGAAGGTTTTGTTAGAACCGGATTATTACTAGGGTTGATTCTTGCAGACCAAGATCAGAAACCTTCATGGAATGATGGTGACTTTTTTGGAGAAAAATTTGGTTTCAAATAAATAAGTTTTTGTAATTATCTCTTAAAATATTTTTTTGCACTTTGGACATAGTGTTTCTTGGGAGTTGATCAATAAAAATTACTCGCTTCGGTAATTTATACTTGGCAAGTTGATCTTTTGCAGATGAAATTATTACTTTTTCGTCAATCTCAGCGGACGATGAATTCATAACAATCACTGCAACCACTGCTTCTCCGAAATCCGAATGAGGAACACCAATAACTGCTGATTCAGATACACCATTAATTTCATCAAGTATTAATTCTACCTCTTTAGGATATACGTTTAATCCACCAGTAATTATCATATCTTTTGATCTGCCTACAATACTGACGTATCCATCATCATCAATTTTAGCTTTATCGCCAGTTTTAAAGAAAGAGTCTTCGGTAAAATCCTCCACAGTCTTTTCTGGCATTTTCCAATAACCCTTGAATACATTTGGACCTTTTACTAACAGGTTTCCAATCGAGTTTTTTTTGAGCTCTTCTCCATTATCATCAACAATTCTCACTTCGACACCAGGAAGAGGCGGTCCCACTGTACCTGGTTTTCTCTCACCTTGGACAGGATTTGAGGTGTTCATATTCGTTTCACTCATACCATATCGTTCTAATATTTGATGGCCTGTAGTTTTCTCAAAATCAGTAAAAGTTTCCTCAAGTAGTGGCGCAGAGCCAGAGATGAACAAGCGCATGTTTATACATCGATCTCTAGAAAGTTCTTTAGAGGTCAATAATCGAGTGTAATAAGTGGGCACTCCCATCATAACTGTGCAATTCGATATATTTTCTACAATGGATGTTTCATTAAACTTTGATAACCAGTACATCGTAGCACCACTATATAAAGCACAACCTATGGCCACAAAAAGACCATGAACATGGAAAATCGGAAGCGCATGAAGTAACACATCTTTTCTACTAAATTCCCAATATTCAGAGAGAGTAATGGTATTACTTATTAGATTTTCATGAGTCAGCATTATTCCTTTTGGCCGCCCAGTTGTCCCTGAAGAATAGAGTAATGCGGCAATGTGGTCAGGTGGTGTTGAGAAAGTAACAAAATCTCTCTTAGATTTTTTTGAGTATTCGATTAATGTTCCATTTCCGTCATGATTTAATGTGTTTACATGACTGATATTATTGGCCTGAGCTAAGTTTCTGAATGACTCTATTTTTTCATCACTGCACACAATTAGAGAGGGCTCCGCATTACTAATAAAAAACTCCAATTCACTTTCAGTGTAATCTGGATTTAAAGGATGGTAGGTTAATCCAGCTCTCAAGCAAGCCAAATACAAACAGAGCGATTCAGGACTTTTATCAACTTGGACAGATATTCTCTCACCTGGGAGGATGCCTAAACCCATAAAGTAAGATGCAATTTGCGACGAGATAGAATTAATCAGAGCGTAATTATATTCTGTACCATCCTCCAGAATTAGTATGGGTTTGGTTTGATCTTGACTGATAGATTGATCGAAGAGGCTAAATAAATTGTAATTTTCTTTTGTCATGCTTTTCCTATTTGTTGAATAATGATAAAACAATAGATAGATTAAAAACAACAAAATTGATTGCGGTGATTTTAAGGATACTTTTATGGTGATATATGGCGTTGCATTACTGTCATTTTGTATGATAGCTGGTGTTTTTTTTGGAGAACTTATTGGTTACTTGATTGGTGTTGATGCTAATGTTGGCGGCATTGGTATCGCTATGTTATTACTAATTTTTATTGCAAATAAAAACTCCAAAAATTTAAAGATTGATAACATTACGAAGTCCGGTATTAATTTTTGGAATGCAATGTATATTCCAATCGTTGTTGCCATGGCTGCGAAACAAAATGTTTTAGCAGCTATATCTGGTGGTTGGATGGCTATTACTGCAGGTGTTTTAGTAGTTATTTTGAGTTTTCTTGCCATACCTTTTCTTTATAAATTTGTTAAAACGAAAGAATCCTGATGATCGAAATTTTAGTTAATACATTAATTGATAACTCTATAATCACAGCTTTTCTGTTTGTTGGAGTAGTAACTTATCTTTCATACTGGATCTCGAAAAATCTGACTGCTGGTATTATTCATGGATCTGCTATAGCTATTACTCTGGGCTTAATATTGGCATACGCAGGTGGTTTATATGAAGGTGGGACAAGAGGACTAGCAGATATACCAATTTTTGCCGGTGTTGGAATATTGGGTGGAGCTATGTTTAGAGATTTCGCTATTGTGGCAACCGCATTTGGCGTCGATCTTAAAAATCTAAAAGAAGCTGGAATGATAGGAGCATTGTCAATTGTATTAGGCGTGATTCTTTCTTTCTTCATCGGAGCAGTTGTTGCTGTATTATTTGGCTATACTGACCCAGTCTCTATTACAACAATTGGTGCGGGTGCGGCGACTTATATTGTAGGCCCCGTAACAGGAACAGCTCTCTCTGCATCAGCTGATGTGATAGCTTTAAGTATAGCGGTAGGTTTAATCAAATCGATATTGGTAATGATAATTACCCCTTTTGTTGCTCCTTTTATAAAGCTCAATAATCCTCATACAGCAATGATATTTGGTGGCTTGATGGGAACTACTAGTGGTGTCGCAGGTGGATTGGCAGCAACTGATCCAAAGTTGGTCCCATATGGTGCGATGACTGCAACATTCTATACGGGTGCGGGCTGCTTAATGGCTCCGTCAGTCTTATACCTTATAATTAACCTTATGTTCTGAATTGGCTGAGAGTACTCATTAAAAAATCTTTAAAAATTTCAAGAAGAGATACCATAAAGACTATTGCTTCGTTTGGGCTTCTACCATCATTATATGGATTTAAGGAGGATAAAAATTTGAGCGATATTACAGATTATTCAGTTTCTGATTTATCCCGGTTAATTCGTCTCAGAAAAATCAGTTGTTCCGAGGTGATGCAATCGTATCTATCAAAGATAAATAAATACAACAAGAAATATAATGCGATCGTAAGCATACTCGATGAAAATTTCTTGATGAACGCGGCTAAGGAAGCAGATGCAGAATTAGATCATGGTCAATATCGAGGATGGATGCATGGCATTCCTCATGCGATAAAAGATCTTGCATACGCGAGAGGGCTCATGACCAGTGAAGGCTCACCAATTATAGCAGGAACATTATCAAAAAAAGATGATCTATTTGTTTCCAGAATAAGAGAATCAGGAGCGATTTTTATAGGAAAAACAAATACACCGGAATTTGGCCTGGGATCGCAGACGTACAATGAAGTTTTTGGAGTGACAAGAAATGCTTACGATCCATCGCTTACAGCAGGAGGAAGTAGTGGAGGCGCCGCTTCTGGATTAGCGACTCATATGTTACCTGTCGCTGATGGCAGTGATATGATGGGATCATTGAGAAATCCAGCTGCGTTTAACAATGTCATTGGCTTTAGACCGAGCCAGGGGAGAGTGCCAGTATTTTATGGTTATTATCCAAATACCGATACATTTTATCAGCAACTTTCAACCGATGGCCCCATGGGAAGAAATATTGAGGATATGACAAGATTGTTGCTTACCATGGCCGGCCCTGATAAGAGAGTGCCGCTTAGTTTAAAGGATAAAATGCCTGCATATGAAAAAATGGTATCCGCTGATTTAAGTAATACCAAAATTGGTTGGCTGGGGAATTACAATGGCTACTTGCCAATGGAAAATGGAGTTTTAGGTTTATGTGAAAAAGCATTGAGTGATCTCGAAAATACAGGCTTGATCATTGAAAACTGTCATCCAAATTTTGAGATGGAGAATTTGTGGCAGACATGGCTTGTTTTAAGATTTTGGTCAAATCAATGGATTAAACCTTTTTATGAAAATCTTGAACAAAGACGTCTTTTGAAACCCGAGGTCATATGGGAGTTTGAGGGCGCAATGAAAGTCACGGGAGAGCAACTAAGCCAAGCCGGCTCATCAAGAGTTCAGTGGTATCAATCGCTTCTTCATTTATTCGAGGATTATGATTTTCTTGCTCTTCCTTCCGCACAAGTTTTTCCATTTTCGGCGGATATAAGCTGGCCAAAATCAATCAATAATAAAAAGATGGATACATACCATCGATGGATGGAAATAGTTGTTGGAGGAACACTGTCAGGCTTACCTGTAATAAATTTACCTGCGGGATTTGATGGTAAAGGCCGTCCGATGGGCATCCAATTTATAGGCAAAATGGGTAAGGATGCGGAATTGATTGAATTCGCTATGGCTTATGAAAAGAACACATCTTTTCTAGAAAAAAGACCGGTTTTAGAGGTCTAGTAAACAGCCACTCCTCCATCTTCGGCTCTTGAATCAGCTGCACCTGATATGACGCCAGTTTCTGGATCACGATAAACTCCCATGGCACTTCCAATGGAATTTCTCTCTCTTATTTTATGCCCATATGATTCATAGATTTTTCGTGTATCAGGAGAAATACCTCTTTTCTCGAAACTTGTGACATCAGGAAGCCATTGATGATGTATTCTCGGAGCTTCTATTGATTCGGCAATTGTCATCCCATGATCAATGACATTTAGAATTGTTTGCATGGTTGTATTAATTATCGTTTTGCCTCCTGGTGTTCCAGTAGCAAATAATGGTATCCCGTCTTTAGCTACTATTGTCGGCGTCATACTTGATAGCATTCTTTGTTCTGGTCTAATTTGATTCGGCGTAGTACCAATTCGACCCGATAAATTGGTTAAACCTGGCACTGCATTGAAATCTCCCATTTCATTATTTAAGAGAAAGCCGGCATCTTTGACTACGATATGAGACCCATAACCGAACTCTAAAGTGTAAGTTAGGGATACCATATTTCCATCCTTATCAACGACTGAAAAGTGTGTCGTTTCTTCACTTTCATAAAGCTGAGCAAAACGAGCTGGATCACTTTCTGATTTTAGATTCATATTAATTGAATTTCTGAGATCAGAAGCATGCTCTTTGGACATAAGTTTTTTGATTGGCATATTCTCATTGAAATCTGGATCTCCTAGATAATTCGCTCGATCTGCATACGCTCGCCTCATTGATTCGGTTAGTATATGAAGATACTGAGCTGAATTATGTCCAATTTTAGTTAAATCAAACCCCTCAAGTATATTCAGCATCTCAGATAGGATAATTCCACCCGAACTTGGAGGAGGCATACTTACGATTGTATGTCCTCTGTAATCATTGACTATAGGGTCACGTTCAATTGCCTCATATTTTTCAAGATCTTCAAGAGTTATTAGGCCGCCATTATTTTTCATGAAATTTGCAATAAGTTCTGCAGTCTCACCTTTGTAAAATCCATCTTTGCCATGATCCTTGATTCTTTGTAATGTCTTGGCTAAATCGCTCTGAATCCAGTTATCCCCGGGCATGTATTCAGTCCCATCTCCTTTATAGAATTTTTTTACAGAACTTGGGTATTCTCCAAACCAAGCCTTTCTTCTGGGGCTATTGAAATCATCATGAAGTTTCCATGTTATAGGAATACCTTCTTTTGCGAGTTGAATAGATGGGCTTACCAAATCTCCCCATTTTTTTGTGCCAAGTCTTTTGTGCGCGAGCGCAAGTCCAGCAACTGTTCCAGGGACACCTACAGCTTTAATGCTGAAATGATTTTCTGCTCCAATAGAATTTGATTTAACATTTCCTTCTTCATCCAGATACATGTCTTTCGTCGAAGACAGAGGTGCTTTTTCACGAAAATCAAATGCTGTTATTTCGCCATCAGCACCGTGATAAATTAGAAATCCACCTCCACCAATATTTCCTGCAGTCGGATGTGTTACTGCCATTGCAAATGCTGTTGCAATGGCAGCATCAACTGCATTTCCTCCTTCCTGTAAAACTTGAATACCGACTTCAGATGCAATAAGCGAAGAAGATGCAACGGCTCCATTATTTCCTCTTAGAGCGATCCTTCCATCTGCATGAATAATTGATGAAAAGAACAACAGTAAGATGCTGAATATGACCAGTGATTTACGGTGTGATATGAAGTTCAATTTAGCGCCCTTTTTAATAGTGGTTTAAATTCATTTTAATCGGTTATAATAACCTAAGGATCAATATATTATCCATAATTTATCAGAAATGAGGCTTTGAATAGTTTTGTTTGTTAGTATGGAAAAAATCGAAACATCTGAAATAAAGGAATAAATATGAAATTTTCTCTGACCATTATATTAGCTTTTTTTAGCCTCAATGCTATGGCATGTAAAAGTTCTTTATTGGATTATAATTTCAGGAAACTTGCCTCCTCGGAAGAAGTTAATCTCTGTGAAGCCTATTCTGGAAAAGTATTATTGGTAGTTAATACTGCCTCAAAGTGTGGTTTCACTTACCAATATGAAGGCCTAGAAAAACTCCATGATGAATACAGCGAGGAAGGATTAATGGTTCTTGGTTTCCCTTCAAATGATTTTCGTGGTCAAGAGCCAGGAACCGAAGAAGAAATTCAGGATTTTTGCCGTCTTACCTACGGAGTAGAATTTCCAATGTTTGAAAAAATTACAGTTAAAAAAGGAGAGGCGCATCCATTTTACAATGATCTGGCTGACTCTGCTGGAACACATCCTAAATGGAATTTTCATAAATATTTAATTGGTAGAGATGGTGAGTTAATCACCGACTTCAGCACGAGAACAAAGCCTTATGATGATGATGTAATCAGTGCTATTGAAGGCGCGCTATCAGAAAATTCTTGAATTTTATCTGAATTGCCCGAACCAAATTTTATATCACTTCTTCCGGTCTTAATAACACTGTGTGTATCATTCGGGATGAAGAACGTCCTTCTTGGGTTATTTGCTGGAGTGATTTCCGGGGTCTTCATATTACATTCCTCATCCTTACTTTTATTTTTTCCTTTAATCATAAAAGGATATTTGGTTCCTGAAATAGCTGATACCTATAACGCGAGCATACTCTTATTACTCGCATTTATCGGAGGGTTTGTTAGATTAATTCAATATTCAGGGGGTGGAGTAGCATTTGCCAGCCAAACAATAAAATACATATACAATAGAGTATCTGCACAGATTAGTGCTTGGTTTGCAGGTATTTTGATTTTCTTTTCTGATCTGGGAACTCCATTGATAGTTGGACCTGTATTCCAATCTTTATTCGATAAATACAGAATTTCCAGACAAAAATTAGCATTTATAATTGACTCTACCTCATCGCCTGTAGCCATTCTTGTTCCATTTATTGGATGGGGAGTTTTTTCAATGAGTGTAATTAAAAGCAGTTTTGAGGCGAATAATGTTTTTATAGATGAATGGAGTGCCTTTATATCAGCCATAGTTTTTCAGCTATATACTTGGCTGGCAATAACAATTGTCCCAATCTTATCTATACTGAGATTTGACTATGGAAGAATGGAGCTTGCAGAAAAACAAGCAAA
>Ga0315316_10002841_pt1 | contig 12508 bp, 10 predicted proteins | sample M160m3416metaG_FD_203702 | JGI IMG/M metagenome (GOLD analysis project Ga0315316, IMG submission 203702) | Ammonia-oxidizing marine archaeal communities from Monterey Bay, California, United States - M1 60m 3416 | ecosystem: Environmental > Aquatic > Marine > Intertidal zone | place: USA...
ATGATCTTTGCGCGGACGCTGAGGATGTGAATAGATCTATGACACGCTTAGATAGATTGAATAAGTCTTCCTCTGGAGAAAAATTAACAGACCTTCGTAAAGAGCTTCAAAGTGTGATGCAAAACCATTTTGGTGTATTTCGGAAGGGTGATTTTATGAAAGAAGGAATTAGTAAATTAGCTGAATTAGGAGAAAGAATCAAAAACGTGCATCTGGAAGATAAAAGTAAGACCTTTAACACCGACAGAATAGAAGCTCTGGAACTTGAGAATCTATACGAAGTGGCCGAGGCGACTGCTATCGCTGCAGAGGCCAGAAATGAAAGCCGTGGCGCTCATGCGAGAGATGATTTTAGGGAGAGGGATGACGAAAATTGGCTTTGTCACTCAATGTATCATCCACAAGGGAAATCAGTTAGCAAAAGAGGCGTAAACCTTTCCCCCAAAACGGTGGATACCTTCCAGCCGAAAGCAAGAACATATTAATTAACGGAAAATAACCTGTGCTACTTAGCGTATATAGATACAATCCAGAGACTGATGAAAAACCATCTATGCAGGATGTAGAAGTAGATGTGCCCGAAGGGAAGGATTTGATGGTTCTCGATATTCTTTCGTTAGCAAAAGAAAAGGACTCCTCCATAGCTTATCGCCGATCATGTAGAGAAGGGGTTTGTGGCTCTGATGGCATGAATATCAATGGAACAAACGGATTAGCTTGCATAACACCAGTCTCCGAAGTCGTTGGGCCCGACAAGAAACTGGTGTTGAGGCCATTGCCAGGTCTTCCGGTAGTTCGGGATTTGGTCGTAGATATGTCTCTTTTTTATAAACAGTTTGAGAAAGTAAAACCTTTTCTTATTAACGAAGAAGAGCCCCCACCTATTGAAAGGCTTCAGTCGCAAGAAGACAGAGAAAAGCTTGATGGCTTATATGAGTGTATCTTGTGCGCTTGTTGCAGTACCAGCTGTCCTTCTTTTTGGTGGAATCCCGATAAATTTATAGGTCCTGCCGGGCTATTACAGGCCTATCGTTTCTTGGCTGACAGCAGAGATACAGCGGATAGTGAGAGACTTGCAGACTTGAAGGATCCGTTTAGTGTGTTTCGCTGCAGGGGTATAATGAATTGTGTGTCGGTTTGTCCTAAAGGACTCAACCCAACTCGAGCAATTGGGCATATAAAGTCCATGTTGCTCTCATGAAGACCCTCAAGCAATGGCGACTTTGACAGCATCAACTATAGAATAATAATTTTAAAAAGCTATTAGAAGTAAGGGCAAGGTATGCAAGACAGTCTCATGCAACGGATGCTCAAATCTGGGCATCTCTCTGGAACTAATGCGGCTTATGTGGAAGAGCTTTATGAGCTTTTCTTAGTCGATGAAGAATCTATTCCCCTTGAGTGGCGGGCTTTCTTTGGTTCTCTCCCCTCGTCAAATGGCGCAGATGATAAGGATGTGTCTCACGCGGAAATTCGCCGCGACTTTGAGCAGCTCGGTCGTGCAAGTAGATACCGACAGGTGCTAAGCAATGATGCAATTGTTAATTCTGAGCATGAAAGAAAACAGGTAAAAGTGCTACAACTAATAAGTTCTTATAGGGTCCGGGGTCACCAAAAATCCACCCTTGATCCTTTGCGGATTATGCGGAGAGATCGAGTTCCGGATCTGGAATTGGAATTTCACGATCTATTCCCAATTGATTCTTCAACAATATTTCAAACAGGGTCTTTGTTTATTAGCAAAGAGAAGGCTCCATTACGGGAGATTGTTGAGATTTTGGAAAGGATTTATTGTAGTTCTATTGGCTATGAGTTCATGCACATTGTGAATCTAGAGGAAAAGCAATGGATCCAGCAGCGAATTGAAAGCAACGATGGCAAACCTGCGATGGAAGCCGATGTTAAGAGACATTTGCTTGAGCGATTAACTGCTGCGGAAGGGCTAGAAAAGCACCTCGACGCAAAGTATCCAGGCACTAAACGGTTTGGGCTAGAAGGAGGTGAGAGTCTAATACCTGCAATTGACGAACTAGTGCAGAGGTCTGGAAGTTTAGGAGCTAAGGAAATTGTACTAGGCATGGCTCATCGGGGTCGGCTTAATGTGTTGGTTAATATTTTAGGGAAAAATCCAGCTGAATTATTTGACGAGTTCGAAGGAAAAGCTGTGTATGAAAGCTCTGGAGACGTAAAGTATCATCAAGGGTTTTCCTCAAACATTATGACAGCCGGTGGTGAGTTACACATGGCGCTTGCATTCAATCCCTCGCATCTAGAAATTGTATCCCCTGTCGTTGAGGGATCGGTGAGGGCGAGACAGTTTCGAAGAAATGACAGAGCAGGAGACTTGGTCCTGCCGATAATTATCCATGGTGATGCAGCTATTGCTGGTCAGGGTGTTGTGATGGAGACGTTTCAGATGTCACAAACTCGGGCCTATTATACGGGAGGCACCGTTCATGTCGTTGTGAATAACCAAGTTGGTTTTACAACGAACAAACAAGAAGATGCTCGCTCTACGGAGTACTGCACAGATGTAGCAAAAATGATTCAGGCTCCTATTTTTCACGTCAATGCTGATGACCCTGAAGCCGTGCTTTTTATAACTCAACTTGCTTTAGACTTTCGTTACGAGTTTAAGAAGGATGTTGTTGTTGACTTGGTTTGTTATAGGAGAAGAGGACATAATGAAACAGACGAGGGCTCAATAACTCAGCCTGTGATGTATTCTGCTATCAAAAAGCATAGAACGACACGTGCGTTATATGCAGAAAAATTGGTTTTAGAGAAGGTTGTAAGCGAAGAGGCAGTTAATCAACTTAATAACACGTATCGAGCTGCGTTGGATACGGGCGAGCATGTAGTAAAGAGCTTGATCAAAGAGCCTTCCATTGAGTTGTTTGTTGATTGGAGTCCTTATATAGGTCATGACTGGAGTCCTCATTTCAATACTTCGATGCCGTTAGTCGCGTTAAAAGGTCTCGCGAAAAAGCTTGTCGAGATACCAAATGATTTTACGCTACAGAGGCAGGTCAGAAAACTTTATGACGATCGGCGCAAAATGGCAGAAGAGGAAATTTTAGTAGACTGGGGATTCGCGGAATCGCTAGCATACGCCAGTGTCTTGACTAGTGGTAATACTGTAAGAATAACAGGGCAGGATGTTGGTCGTGGCACTTTTTCTCATCGACATGCGGTCGTTTATGATAATTCCAATGGGGCGGCACATATTCCTCTGCAGAATATCGAAAAAAACCAGGGGTCATTCTCGATTTATGACTCTCTCCTCTCCGAGGCTGCAGTGCTTGGGTTTGAGTATGGGTACTCAACTACAACTCCAAATGCTTTAGTTATTTGGGAGGCTCAATTTGGGGATTTTGCGAATTCGGCACAAGTAGTAATTGACCAGTTTATCGCGAGTGGTGAAAATAAATGGCAAAGGCTTTGCGGTCTGACACTCCTCCTACCTCATGGCTATGAAGGGCAAGGCCCAGAGCACTCGTCTGCTCGCCTGGAAAGGTTTCTTCAGTTATGTGCCGAGCACAACATCCAGGTTTGTCTGCCCACGACTTCCTCTCAGGTTTTTCATATGCTGAGAAAACAAGTTTTAAGTTCCTTGCGTAAGCCTCTGATTGTAATGTCTCCAAAGAGTTTGCTTAGACACAAAGAAACTGTTTCTAGTTTGCGGGACATGGCCGCCGGTAGTTTTCAGGTAATCCTTGATGAAACCGATGATCTTGAGCCGGAGAGAGTAAAAAGAGTCATCATTTGCAGTGGTAAAGTCTATTATGATCTGAGAGATGAAAGAAGAAAAAGGGGTCTTGCAGACATAGCAATTATTCGGTTAGAGCAACTTTATCCTTTTCCTCATGAGGATTTTGAATCCACCATATTAGGTTACAAGAACGCAAAATCTTTTGTGTGGTGCCAGGAAGAGCCCATGAATCAAGGAGCTTGGTATTCAAGTCAGCACCATATTCATCGTGAATTGAAAAAACATTTTCCCGAAATTCCATTGGAGTATGCCGGCAGAGATGCTTCCGCAGCGGCAGCAGCGGGGTATCCGGCATTACACTTAAGTCAACAGCATAAATTTATTAACGAGGCATTAACTTGGGTATGAAAATTGAAATTAAGGCCCCAGCATTACCGGAATCTGTGCCGGATGGAACTATAGCAACCTGGTATAAGAAAAAGGGTGAACCTGTTTCTCGTGATGAATTGTTAGTTGATATAGAAACGGACAAGGTTGTTATCGAGGTAGTTTCACCGACAGATGGTATTTTGGAGGAGATAGTTAAAGTTTCTGGACAGACCATCGTTAGCGACGAGCTTATAGGAAAAGTAAGCGAAGGTGCGGGCGCCACCTCTACAAAATCAGGTGGAACTCAAGTCGTAGAGCCGGAGGGAGTTGATAGGAGCGAAATTTCTGAGCCACTGTTAAGCCCAGCGGCTAAGAAGCTAGCTGAGGAAAACAAAGTAAACCCTCAGTCGATTTTGGGCACCGGAAAGGATGGGCGAGTAACTAAAGAAGATGTTGTAAGTCATCTTTCTGCGAAAGAATCGCCTTCTGAGTTTCCTGAGACACAAAATTCAGTTGCGCCTGTCGGCGACCGTCTTGAAGAAAGAGTTCCAATGAGTAGGCTTAGATCCACCGTTGCTAAGCGTATGCTGCAAGCATCGCAGACAACGGCGATGTTAACTACATTCAACGAAGTAAATATGGCTCCTATTATGGAAATTCGTCGTCGATATAAAGATGAATTTGAATCGACGCATGGTGGTGTGCGCTTGGGATTTATGTCATTTTTTGTAAGAGCATCAACTGAGGCACTAAAACGCTTCCCAGCCGTCAATGCATCGCTAGACGGGGACGACATGATTTACCATGGTTACCAAGATATCAGCGTAGCTATTGGCTCACCGAGAGGCCTGGTGGCCCCAGTGCTTAGAAATACAGATCATATGGGGCTTGCACAAATAGAGAAAGAAATACGTGATTTTGGGGAGAAGGCGAAAGACGGAAAGCTGTCTATCGATGAGATCAGTGGCGGTACCTTTACGATCTCGAATGGAGGAGTATTCGGTTCGCTTCTGTCTACACCTATTGTAAATCCTCCGCAGACAGCTGTTCTTGGAATGCACAAAATTCAAGAAAGAGCGGTAGTCATTGATGGCCAAATAAAAGCCCTTCCAATGATGTACTTGGCGCTTTCATATGATCACCAAATGATTGATGGTAAGGAAGCGGTCCAATTTTTAGTTGCTATCAAGGAGTTGCTCGAGGATCCAACGAGATTGCTTCTTGAGATTTAATGAATTCAGAAAGAGTGAAGGGTATGAGTAAACAATATGATGTCGTAGTCATCGGTTCGGGGCCTGCAGGGTATGTTGCAGCTATTAGATGTGCGCAGTTAGGGTTCTCTGTTGCGTGTGTTGAAAAGTGGAAAAATAAAGAAAATAAAGCGGTATATGGTGGTACCTGTCTTAACGTAGGGTGTATTCCTTCAAAGGCACTGCTGGATAGTTCACACAAGTTTTTAGAAGCACAGAACGATTTTGATCTTCATGGAATAAGTCTGCAAAAACTTGGTATCGATGTTCCAAAAATGCTTGCTCGCAAAGATAAAGTTGTCAACCAGCTTACCGATGGGATTAAAGGTTTGTTTGCCGCAAATAAAGTTGAAGGCATTTTTGGGACGGCTAAGATCAAAGACCCAAATACTGTCGCTATTAGTGATTGCGATGGGGATAATCATGACCTTGAAGCGAAATATATTATTATTGCGACTGGTTCTAAACCAATAGATATACCTCCTGTCCCTATAGATGACAAGATTATTGTAGATTCAACTGGAGCCTTAGAGTTCGATCAGGTGCCGAAGAGGCTTGGAGTAATCGGCGCCGGAGTCATTGGATTAGAGCTTGGGAGTGTCTGGGCAAGGCTAGGGTCTGAAGTGACAGTCCTTGAATCGTTAGATTCCTTTCTGCCTTCCGTTGACCGGGAGATTTCTAGGAATGTCTCTAAGATCTTTGGTAAGCAAGGACTCGATATTAAGTTGGCATCAACGGTAACCGGCTATAATCTCGGGAAAGGTGGTAAGAAGCAAATTAATATAGAGTACTCTGATCAAGATGGTGAACAAAAGAAAACTTTTGATAAGGTAATCGTCGCTGTGGGTCGAAGGCCGATAACGGAAGATTTGTTCGATGATAAGCTACAGATTGACTTGTGCGATCGGGGTTTTGTTAAGGTCGATGAGCAGTGTAAAACCAATATTTCCAATATTTTTGCGGTGGGCGATGTGGTTCGTGGCCCAATGCTCGCGCACAAAGGATCGGAAGAAGGCGTAATGGTTGCTGAGCGTTTAGCGGGGAAAAAGACTCAAGTGAATTACAATCTCATTCCATCGGTAATCTATACTCACCCTGAGATTGCTTGGGTAGGTAAAAATGAGGAAGAGCTTAAGGAAGAAGGGGTAGACTTTAAAACTGGGTCCTTTCCCTTCGCGGCGAGCGGGAGAGCCCTGGCAGCCAATGATTCGGAGGGCTTAGTTAAAATTATCGCCGATGCTCATACAGATAGAATCCTTGGATGCCATATTGTAGGCGCATCGGCCGCCGACTTGTTGCAGCAAATTGTAATTAGCATGGAATTCAGCGCTAGCGCCGAGGATATCGGATTGACAATGTTTTCCCATCCTGCGTTATCAGAGGCGGTGCATGAAGCGGCACTGGCGGTTGATGGACATGCAATTCACATTGGTAATAGGAAGAAACGATAATTGACCGACGTCTTATTTTGAATCCTGCGAGTAACTTAACGGAGAAATAATGAATTTACATGAATATCAGGCGAAACAACTTTTTGCCGAGTATGGTTTGCCTGTATCTATAGGTATTGCCGCCGACACTGCACAGGCAGCGGGGGAGGCAACAACTGAACTAGGCGGAAGTAAGTGGGTCGTTAAGGCGCAGGTTCACGCAGGCGGGAGAGGAAAAGCGGGAGGAGTAGCGCTAGTTGAGAGCGCTAAGGAAGCAGAGGAATTCGCTACTAAATGGCTGGGCAATAACTTAGTCACTTATCAAACAGACGCTAACGGCCAGCCTGTTAATAAAATTCTAGTAGAGCCATGCATAGACATAAAACAAGAGCTATACCTTGGCGCAGTTGTTGATCGAGCTAGTCGTCGAATTGTTTTTATGGCCTCGATCGAGGGCGGGGTCGAAATTGAAAAAGTAGCAGCAGAAACACCTGAAAAAATCCTAAAGGCAACAATCGATCCCATGATCGGCGCTACGGCATACCAAGGTCGGGAGTTGGCGTTTCAGCTTGGGCTTTCAGGAGATCTTGTTAAACAATTTACTCAACTTTTTTTGGGGCTTGCGAAGCTTTTTGTAGAGTTAGATCTGTCTTTATTAGAAATAAACCCGCTGGTAGTTACTGACTCGGAGAACATTCATTGTTTAGACGGGAAAATCAATGTAGATGGCAATGCGCTTTACCGCCTTCCAAAACTAAAAAGCATGCACGACCCTTCACAAGAAGATGAAAGAGAAGCGAAAGCAGCTGAGTGGGATCTTAATTATGTTGCGCTTGATGGGAATATTGGTTGCATGGTGAACGGTGCAGGCCTTGCGATGGGCACTATGGATATAGTGAAGTTGTATGGAGGTAGTCCTGCGAATTTCTTGGATGTAGGTGGAGGAGCGACCAAGGAGCGGGTTAGCGAAGCGTTCAAGCTTATCCTATCGGACAAAAACGTATCTGCGGTTCTTGTCAATATATTTGGCGGTATCGTTCGGTGCGATCTGATTGCCGAAGGTGTCTTAGGGGCGGTAGAGGATGTCGGGGTGGACGTTCCGGTTGTCGTTCGTCTTGAGGGAAATAATGCAGAGATTGGTAAAGAGGTGCTCGAGAAAAGTAGTCTAAATATAATTACAGCAAATAGCCTTGCTGATGCCGCCGAGAAAGTTGTAGAGGCAGCTGGGGGAATGAAATGAGCATTTTGGTAAATAAGAACACACGGGTAATGTGCCAGGGGTTTACCGGATCTCAAGGAACTTTTCATTCCGAGCAAGCAATTCAATACGGCACAAAGATGGTTGGTGGCGTGACTCCCGGTAAAGGGGGGCAGATCCACTTGGATCTTCCTGTGTTTGACACAGTTCGCGAAGCTTATGACGAGACTCAGGCCGATGCATCGGTGATCTACGTGCCGGCGCCATTTTGTAAGGAGTCTATTTTAGAGGCGGCAGATGCTGGGATTAAGTTAATTGTCTGTATCACCGAGGGTATTCCAACTCTCGATATGCTGCTTGCAAAGGAGCGATGCGATCAGATAGGGGCTCGTCTCATAGGTCCAAACTGCCCAGGTGTAATCACTCCCGGAGAGTGTAAGATCGGAATCATGCCAGGGCATATTCACTTGTCTGGAAAGGTTGGAATCGTCTCTAGATCTGGAACTCTGACCTATGAAGCAGTGAAGCAAACCACTGACCACGGGTTTGGGCAATCTTCGTGCGTCGGTATTGGCGGGGATCCCATTCCAGGATCAAATTTTATTGATATTCTCGAAATGTATGAGGCCGATGATCAAACCGAAGCAATAGTGATGATTGGTGAGATCGGAGGAACAGCGGAGGAAGAGGCTGCCGCTTATATTAAGGCTAATGTCTCTAAGCCGGTAGTGGCCTACATTGCTGGTGTCACGGCACCTCCCGGCAAACGGATGGGTCATGCGGGTGCTATAATTTCAGGCGGCAAAGGTACTGCCGATGAGAAGTTTGAGGCGCTTAATGATGCGGGTGTTAAGACGGTTCGAAGCCTTGCGGCAATAGGATCCGGTTTGAGAGAGATTACGGGATGGTAGCCGGTAAGGCAAATACAAGCTGGTTGGTTTTTGCATCGATTTTTTCGAATTCAAAAGGTTCTAATAAGCGAACGTAGTGTGGTAGGCTTAGGGCCGAAATCTGGCTCTAGGGCCTTTTTTATGGAGTATTCTAAATATTAGTTACTCTATATGCATAGTAAGAGATTCTTGATTTTCATGCCTTTCGTGATAAATGGATAGTGATGAAATCTAGGGTAGATGTGGTTAGAGGAAGATTGTCGTTTTCACGAGAGATGAAAATTTACGACAGTTGGTGAGGAAGATTAATAAAAATAGTTATTCGGAATACTTTTGTTGATGCATTCATAGCCGTGTCACCAAAAATTTCGGGATTATTAACAAAAAAATAGGATGGCGCATGAAAAACTGTCGAATTACCCATTTGAGTTTGTCCGCAATGGCGTTGGTTGCATCGAGCTGCTTGATAAGCGTGCAAGCCGCTGAAATATTGGTTAATAGTGATATCATCGATCAAGCCATGGATGTGGTGGCTCAAAAATACCAAGCTTCAGCAGAGGCGCAAGAAGAAATTACCAGATTGCAGAATACTGCGAGCTCTACGTTCGAAGAATTTAAAAGGGCTAATGATAATTTAGAGTCATTGTTAGTTCTTAATGCTGGTTTTCGAAAACAAATATCCATTCAAGAGGATCAAATAGAGACTTTAGATGAGTCAATCGCGGGAGTTGAGCAAGTTACCCGAGAAATACCTCTCTTAATGGAAAAGATGCTGGCAAGTATTGAGCAGTTTATCGATCTTGATTACCCTTTCCACAACGATGAAAGATCAAGGCGTATTCAATTTGCAAGAGATGCTATTGACAACCCGGATGTATCGATAGCAGAAAAATTTCGTCAAGTTTTGGTAATGTATCAAACAGAAACATCCTATGGACGAACGATAGAGACCTATCCGGACACCATTTCGATAGATGGTATAGATTTGGATGTTAATGTTGCGCGGATTGGAAGAGTTGCCTTGTTATATCAAACCACTGATCGCCAGCAAACGGGCGCATGGGATAATTCCAATAGAGAATGGGTTACCCTCGGTGCCGGAGACTATAGAACTGCAGTTCAAAGTGCCATTCGGGTAGCATCTTCTTTGGATGCCCCAAGAATTATTGAATTACCTGTACTAGCACCGGAGGTGGCACAGTGAAAAATTTATCTAAGACCCTAAATTTATTTACGTCCGCTTTCTTGTTGATCGGAGCCTCGCAGGTATTTGGTCAAGCAGGATCCTTATCCGATCTACTTAATTTGGTCGAAAATGATCGGGTTGGCGAGTCAGAGGAATACCAGGCCAGAGTCTCCGAGTTTGAGCAAAATGCAGCGCGCCAGCAAGAGATATTGGATACAACGAATAATCGTATTACTGACCAAGAGTCACTCCAAGTGCAGCTTTCGGATCAGTTTGAAGCAAACGAAATTATAATTTCTGACAAGCGCGAAGTGCTTAGAGATAGGCGAGGGGATTTGAATGAGCTTTTTGGTACATTACAAGGAGTTGCCGGAGACTTCTTAAGTAACTTCCAAAACTCACTGATTTCTGCTCAGTACGCAGGTCGGACTGAGGCGTTAGAGGAAATTATTGAGCGGGCTGGGTCGACCATTGAACAGTTGAATGTAGATGAAATGGAGCGGTTTTGGTTTTTTATGCATCAAGAATTAACCGAATCTGGTCGAGTTGTGTCTTATAACGGAGATGTAACGCTTCCTAATGGTGACACTGCGAATAGGAGCATCACTAGAATAGGAGCTTTTAATGCTATTTCTGGAGGTGAATACCTCAGCTATAACGGTGATATTGGCCACTTGCAGGTTCTCCCGCGCCAACCGGATGCGGCTATTTTATCCTCGGCAAGTGCTCTAGAAGCGGCATCATCAGGGTTCACAAAAGTAGGTATAGACCCTACTGGTGGGGTTGGTGGGCAAGTTTTGGCTAATTTAGTCAATTTCCCAACAGTGCAGGAGCAGGTACAGAACAACTCAGGCGTAATTGGCTTTATAATCATTGGCGTGGGGATCGTAGGAATCTTGCTAGGTTTCTTCCGACTTCTGATGCTTAGTCTCACATCGATCAAGGTGCGAGGCCAGTTAAAGAAAGATGCGCCCGCAAAGAACAACCCTCTGGGTAGAGTGCTTCTAGTGGCTGAGAACAATCCGAATGCGGACACGGAAACGCTAGAATTAAAACTCGGCGAAGCGATTCTTCAAGAGACGCCTTCTTTGGAGAGTATGTTAACGCTGATTAAAATGATTGCGACTATAGCTCCACTTGGAGGGCTTCTTGGGACTGTGACCGGGATGATTCAGGTGTTTCAACAGATCACTGTCTATGGCGCTGGAGATCCGACCATTATGGCAGGTGGTATTTCTCAAGCGTTAATGACCACGGTATTGGGCATTGTTGTTGCTATCCCGACTATTTTTATGCACACGGTGGTTAAAAGTAGGAGCGATAATATAATTCATATATTGGAAGAGCAGGCCACTGGTATGATCGCTGACAAAGCGGAACGCTTGGCTAACGGCTAATCTAATATTTAAAGGATTGATCGTATGTATTTCACTATTTTAGATATCTTCGATGCGGTGGGGACCTTTATGCAAAGAGGAGGCCCGGTGCTTTGGGTGATTGCTTGGCTTCTTCTAATAAAATGGTCGTTGGTGTTCGAGCGTATTTGGTATCTGAATACCACGCATAAAAAGAACATAAAAATGACGTTAGCTGATTGGAATGCACGGTCAGACACTCAGAGTTGGAGTGCTCACCAGATCCGGACAATGATGATATCGAAGATCTCACTGGACGTGAGGAATACTCTTCCGATTATCGAAGTCTTGGTAACAATATGCCCGCTGCTCGGACTAATCGGCACGGTGACAGGGATGATTGAAGTGTTTTTTGTCATGGCGGTAAGTGGTGGAGGTGATGCGAAATCAATGGCTGGCGGTGTATCTAAGGCCACAATCCCCACGATGGCTGGCATGGTGGGGGCTATTTCTGGGATCTTCGCTTTTAATTATTTAAAGTCTAAAGTGGATAGAGATTTGGAGTTGTTGGAAGATAAGCTGCCTTTGTCCCATTGAAGTATTGGAAAATCTAGGACCGAATGATGAAATCAGGGTTAATGAAAAAAAATGCAGAGGAAGAAGCTGGCGAGATTGACCTGACTCCAATGCTGGATGTTGTGTTTATCCTTCTAATATTCTTTATTGTGACGTCAGTCTTCGTCACAGAAGCTGGAATTGATGTATCTAAACCTGAGGCTTCTACGGTAGAAGATACCTCCGGGGACCTAATACTTATAGCAGTCGGGCCCGCGGGAGACATTTGGATAGACGGTGATCAAATCGACCCAAGATTTATTCGCTCGCGCTTTGAGCTCCGACTAGCAGATGCGCCTAATTCTGCCATTATTATTCAGGCTGACCAAAACGCAAATAACGAACAAGTCATGCTTATTTTAGAGGCTGCGCGTGAAGCCAATATTGAAGACGTAAGTATTTCAGCGGAGGCATAGCAAATGATACTTGTTAGATGGGTTATCTCCATGGGAATGGCTGGTGGCATAACGCTCGGGCTTTTCTATTTCATGCAGTTCTTGATT
>Ga0315316_10002842_pt1 | contig 12506 bp, 13 predicted proteins | sample M160m3416metaG_FD_203702 | JGI IMG/M metagenome (GOLD analysis project Ga0315316, IMG submission 203702) | Ammonia-oxidizing marine archaeal communities from Monterey Bay, California, United States - M1 60m 3416 | ecosystem: Environmental > Aquatic > Marine > Intertidal zone | place: USA...
CTGCTGCTCTTCCATTCGTTTTTTAAATTCTTCCATAAGTTTGTCCAAACCGCCCAAGGCTTCTATTTTTGCCTTTTCTTCATCGGACAGCATAGATTCTAGTTGCTTACGTAACCATTCGTCAGGTATTTGATAGAGAGACAAATCATCTAAAACTTCAATATTCTCAAAGTATTTCGCAAATGCGAGATCGAACTTATCGAAATTCTTCTCATCCTTTACTAAACAAAGCCGCGATAGATAGTAAAAATCTTCAACATTCCCAAATATGACATTCTGCTTTAAGCACTCCAGCAGTGAGAACAATTCAGTGAAAGACACTGGAAGCCGCTCTTGCTTAAGCGCCATAAAGAAGTTTATTAACATTAACGATTAGCCCTATGCATAAATGCAAGCTTCTCCAAAAGATGCACGTCTTGCTCATTTTTTAATAAAGCCCCATACAAAGGAGGAATTGCATTCTTGGCATCATGACTTTTGAGTACGTCATCAGGAATATCGTCAGCCATCAACAATTTTAGCCAATCTATCAACTCTGAAGTTGATGGTTTCTTTTTCAGACCTGGAACCTTTCGCACGTCGAAAAAGATATCCATTGCCTGACTAACCAAATCATTCTTAATCTTTGGGTAATGAACATTAATTATTTTTTCCATCGTTAACGTGTCAGGGAATTCAATATAATGAAAGAAGCACCGACGTAAAAAAGCATCAGGCAACTCTTTCTCGTTATTGCTAGTAATTACAATGATTGGACGAGTTTTAGCCTTGATTAATTCCTTCGTTTCATAAACAAAGAATTCCATTTTATCAAGCTCTAATAGCAGGTCGTTAGGAAACTCAATATCAGCTTTATCGATCTCATCAATGAGCAATACACACTGCCCTTCGCTTTGGAATGCCTGCCAGATTTTGCCTTGTATAATATAGTTGGAAATATCATGAACTTTTTCATCACCAAGCTGGGAGTCTCGGAGCCTTGAAACAGCATCATATTCGTAAAGCCCTTGCTGAGCTTTAGTGGTTGATTTGATATGCCATTGAATGAGGGGTAATTCTAAAGCTATGGCAATTTGCTCAGCGAGCATTGTTTTACCAGTGCCTGGCTCCCCTTTAATCAAGAGAGGTTTTTGTAACTGAATTGCAGCATTCACTGCCATTTGCAGCTCATCGGTCGCCACATATTTTTTAGTTCCGGTAAAGATCATCGGTATATTTCCACTGCTGATAAAAATGCGCGTATTGTAAAGCTCAGACCGAGATTAATACAGAAAAACTCAGGACGGATACCCTGGATAATCAATAGAAAAGCGGATAGAAATCTAATCTTTATGTTCCTAAATTTGCACCTCAAGCAACCTACCTATATCTAGGAAAAAGTAACAAAGGCCTCACTTAAACTGCTAATTAACCGCACACAAAGCTTTGACCAATAGGACCGCGTAAATAGAAAACCAGCTTTGTTATAAAAAAGGAAAAAGAAGAGTAGGAGATCTTTATATGCGTAAACTACCTTAATAAATATATGTATCTTATTGAATATAATAAATATTTAATCTTTTAGTATTTTAGTATTTTAGTATTTTAGTATTTTAGTATTTTAGAAGATTATCTTCGCTTTTGAATAAAATAGAATATAGTAGCTGCCACCTCAGCGACAATCACTGATAATAATAATGGAATTGCAGCCCTACTAATCGCCTCCCCACCGATCGTGATTAAATCTAAGGTCATTACCATTAAAGCCGGCGCGAAACTTTCGCCCTGCGCATTCGCGTACCAAGGGGTCAATATTATGGCAGCAGCTACTGTTCGGAGCGAATAGGAAGACCAAACTGCAGACTTGAATTCGGTTAAGAACCAAAACAAAGCAAAAAATACTCCACTAGCAGCAAGGTAAATCAACCAAATTATCCAATAGTTAGTTTCCGCGACCATAATTTAGGATTTCACCCAAGTGATAATATGCTCTTCATACCCATCTGGATGCACGTATTCTTCAGACAGTATTTTCTGTTTTACCGAAATTCCTGCAGATTGAATACTATTAGATGAATCTGCCAACAGTGGATGCCATTCGAATAAAGGTTTATTTTCCGCTCTTAGCCGGTAAGCACAAGTATTGGGCATCCAGTTTGAGTTTTGACGGTACATTTCCTTTACGTTTAAACAAGCAGGGACCAACGTAGTTCTTTGATCATAACTTGTGCAACGGCAATCCGTTTTACTTAGATATCGACAGGCTACTCTCGTCCAGTGAAGCTCTGAAGTTTCCTTATCTTGAACCTTCTTAAGACAACAGCGGCCGCAGCCATCACAAAGCATTTCCCATTCTTTCTTAGACAATTCTTCTAGGGGCAATTCCCAAAATTTCAGTCTTAATGGTGCGTCTTTAATCACAATTTATTCTACCGAGAAAATAGCAGACTGATTTCTTCCTCAAGAATCTCTCTTCGCCAACCTGAAAGGTCGTCTTCCCAGAGCAACTCTCCTGTATTCTGATAGTTTCGTACTAAGTTTTGCAGCTGACGCTTACGAGCGAGCAATTCTGGCGCGATCGTTAATCTATCCGCAATTTCAGCAACCACCTTCTGACATGATTTTAGCTTCTTCCGTAACAAAGGGCTAAGTGGAAAATTAAGTATTGAACGATCTACTTCTGAAACATCTCCAATCAAAGAATCTATTAACGCGATAATTTCATTACCGTAACGAGAGTAAAAGCTTCTATCACTGAAGGCAATAGACTTGAAATTCTTTACTGAACCTTCAAGAGACAGTTTTAAAAGGTCACTGTCTTTCGCTATCCAATTACGAGGCTTATTTAAACCCCTTGCTTTTTCTTCTCGCCAAAGACAAAGACCTCGCAACTTTGCCAAATCCTGATTGTTTAATTTCCAAGCATTGCTAATACTGGCATAAGCATTTTTCCAATTTATCCGATTTTCAAGCTCATAAACCGATTTTGACTGAAGTTTGCACTCTTCTTCAAACCACGCAGTTCTATTCTTAGCTTCCAATTGCTCAAGCAATCTATCTTGAAGAATCGATAGGTAACATACATCATTCGCGGCATAAACCAATTGCGCATTGCTTAGTGGTCTTTTGCGCCAGTCTGAACGAGTTTCGTCTTTCGCGATCTCACTATTCAAAAGCAACTTGACTAGGCCTTGATAGCTTATGGAAAACCCCAAACCATTAAAAGCTGCAGCTAACTGAGAGTCAAAAAGATTAGATGGGGTGCATTGAATAGAGGTATACAGTAAATTTAAATCTTCGCTACTCGAATGGATAGCAAACTGAAGTTCAGCCATGTTTAGCAAAGCACAAAATCCACTCCAGTCAGAAACGCATAGAGGGTCAACTAAATAGCAAGCAGCGGCATCTGCTAGCTGCAATAAACCAAGCTTAGGATAGAAGGTATTGGTTCTTACAAATTCAGTATCGAATGAAAGGGTATTAAGTTCAGTCCAGCTTTTACACAGCAAATCAAATTCAGTTTGGCTTTCAATTAAGTGTATAGGGAAATTATTGGCAGCCCTCATAACTTAATTACTTTTCATAACTTTTCTTCCAGAAAAGGCATGACTCAAGGTACCACTATCAACAAACTCTAATTCGCCACCAACGGGTACCCCATGAGCTATCCTGGACACTGTCACATCGAAAGGCTTTAATTGCTCAGCGATATAATAGGCTGTCGCATCCCCTTCCACCGTAGGGTTGCATGCTATGATAATTTCATCGAATTTTTCGATTTCGATTTTCTCTAAAAGCTGACTGACTCCGAGTTGTTCAGGACCAATTCCATCGATCGGAGAAAGGTGGCCCATTAAAACAAAATAAAGCCCCCTAAAAGTGCCAGATTGTTCAATAGCAAATATATCAGCAGGCGACTCGACCACGCAGCAAACCTTTCTATTTCGTGAATGACTAGAGCAGATTCGACAAATATTTTCTTCGGTCAAGGTGCGACATTGTTGGCAGTTTCCAACCGAATCTAATGCTGCTGCAAGTGACTGGCTTAGCTTTACACCGCCGTTACGGTTTCGTTCTAACAAATACAACGTCATTCGCTGAGCAGATTTTGGCCCTACACCAGGAAGGCAGCGAAACGCCTCAATTAATTGATCTATTAATGGGCTAGACTTCATAATAGTCAAAATGGGAATTTGAAGCCTTCTGGCATTTTCAGATTTCCTGCCATACCGCCCATGGATTCTTTATTTTTATCTTCAAGCTTGCGGACAGCATCATTTACCGCCGCAGCCAACAAGTCTTCAATCACTTCTTTTTCTTCAGACAACAATGAGTCGCTCAGATTTACTTTCACCACATCATGACGACCATTCATATCAACTGTAATCAAACCAGCTCCAGCCTCACCTTTGATGACGATATTAGCGAGATCTTCCTGTGCTTTTTGAAATTGTTCCTGAATCTTTTTGGCCTGCTTCATTATGTCATTTAAATCTGTCATCTCATTACTCTTTTATAGGAGAAATACTTTCTTTTGCTAACTTCGCTGAAAAATGACGCAACAATTCCTGAACATTTTTATCATTTTCAAAGTCATCGATCATTTCGTTTTGTGCTTCTTGTTTAAGTCTCAGGAACAACATTGCAGGGGTTTCTTTTTTAACCTTACCGATTTCAATTTTTACGACTATAGGCTCATCAAGAAAATCGCTAAGTGATTGCGAGAGTTTTGGTAATATATCTTCGCTATATACTGCGCTTTGGTCTTCACTCAAGACCAAAAAGAAATCCTGGCCTTTTTTATACTTAAACTCAGTATTTGCCAAAACATTAGCAGCAATTCCATTTATATCAAGCTTAGCATATAGATCTAGCCATTTTTCATGATTAAGCTCACCTGCTTCGCTACTTTGTTTTCCTCTATCATTCTTATTAGGCTTAATTTTCTCGATATCTTCTTCTGGCGATGCAGGAGAATATTTTTGGTTATCAATGCGCCCAATCTCTGCGGTTTCGATATCCGTCAAGCCGGAAGTTTTTCCTTTGTCCTTAGTGGGCGGGCCTCCATTAATTTCGATTGGGAGAACCGGCTCGCATTCTAGATCAATGAAAGGATTTAGCTCATTCTTTTTTTTTTCAGGTTCTACGATTGGTAAATCAACTTTTTCACTGGTAAATACAGGTGAAAATATCAGCATACGCAACAGCACCATTTCAAATGCTGATCTCATCTCCATTGCAAATCGCAAGTCTTCTCTACCTTTCGATCCAATTTGATAATAAAGCTGCAAATCTTCTGCTGAAATTTTGGAAGCCAGTTCTTGTACTTTCAATTTATCACCAAAGCTATTATCTCCACCTCCGGGTAAAATCTGAGCAATCGCTAATCGATGAAATGCGGAGAGCATACTATCTAAGGTATATTCATAATCAGGAGTTTGTTCTGAAATCTGATCCACAATTCTAAGCAGTTTATTAACATCCTTATTCGCCATTGCCTCTAGCAAAGCAAAAACTTGTAGCTGTTGGGGCACACCTAACATTTCAACAATGCCTGCACCGTTAATAGAGCCCTGGCAATAGGAGACCCCCTGATCGACCAGCGTCAACGCATCTCTCATACTGCCGCTTGCAGCTGCTGAAATTTGCCACAAAGCTTCTTCATCAAATTCAATGATCTCTTCAGCGAGTATTTTCTTCAAATACTCAACGATAATTTTGGGACTCAGGTTTTTAAGATTAAATTGTAAACACCGAGATAAAATAGTTATGGGCAGTTTTTGAGGATCGGTAGTTGCAAACAGGAACTTTACATGAAGTGGGGGTTCTTCGAGAGTCTTAAGCAAGGCATTAAAACTATGGTTCGATAGCATGTGAACTTCGTCGATTATATATACTTTAAAGCGGCCGCGAGCAGGCGAGTACTGGACATTCTCCAATAATTCACGCGTGTCTTCGACTTTCGTTCTGGAAGCAGCGTCAACTTCAATTAAATCGATAAATCTGCCTTCACTAATTTCTTCACAAGCGGAACAACTATCACAAGGCTCAGAACTTATGCCTTTCTCACAATTTAGACATTTCGCTAAAATTCTAGCTAACGTAGTTTTACCGACCCCCCTAGTTCCGGTGAAAAGATAAGCATGGTGAAGACGTTCGTTGTCCAGAGCACTTATCAATGACTTAAGAACATGGCCCTGCCCTGCAACTTCTGAAAAGTTTGAGGGACGCCATTTTCGAGCGAGTACTTGATAGCTCATTTAGTTAGTTCTTCAGGAAACGGACAGCAATTGATGCCAAGTCTATAACGACAACACGAATTTGTGTATTAATCTTGGGTGGCAGCCCTTGTCAGCCACACCACGGCACATGAATCAGCTACTACCGTTGCTCCCTTCCGGGCCTGGCGGGGTTTATAACGTATCATTGCGCGGGGACCGACAAGAGATACCATTAAAGTATCACAGCATAGACCTCAGTCGACACAGCGCCGGATTATGGGTGATTCTAGCCACCAAAACAAGCTAGCCGCTGGATCTACCAGCACTTTAGTAGTACCGAAGTTAAGGAACGGCCATACTAATCAGCCTAGCATCCTCACCACCTCCTACAGCGATAGTCACATATTGCTTGCCATTAATTAGGTAAGACATTGGGGTGCCAGTAGGTCGAAGCGGCAAATCAAACTCATGGATTATTTCTCCGCTTGTTTTGTTTAATGCACGCAATAAATTGCGCCCACCATCCCTTTGAGCCATAAATAGCAAAGTTTTCGTTAATAATGGTCCTGGCCCGGTGGTATCTATTGTGCCTACCGGTCCCGGGTCAAGTATTCCCATATCTATAATTCTCTGTCTTATACCTTCACCATGGGGTACTACCCAGGCATGATCTCCGCTATTTAGATCAATTGCTGTAATTCGACCATAGGGAGGCTTGGTTAACGGCAATTGCTGGGGGCCGGCTACCGATCTGTCCCCGCCTCGCACGTAACCCATTTCCTCACGACCACGCCTCGCTTCAATAAGCTGCACAACGATTGGGTTCGATGCTGAAGGAATGTAATACATGCCAGTATCTGGATCGAAAGCAGCGCCGCGCCACTCACCTCCTCCTGACCACCCCGGGAACTGAATCGCTCCGCGCAAGCTAGGCGGTGTAAATAATGGCCCGTAGTCATACTGCTCGATATTTTGCAACGCTTCCCGACGCAATTCTGTCGAAAAATCGATGAGTGTCTCATCGCTAATACCTTGTGGCTCGAAAGGCGCTGGTTTAGTTGGGAAAGGTTGCGTTAATGAGAGCGCTTCACCAGGCACACTGCTCTGGGGAACTTGTCTTTCTTCGATCGGCCAAACAGGCTCGCCACTAATACGGTCAAACACATAAGTAAAACCTTGTTTGGAGATTTGCGCCACGGCCTTGATGCCTCGGCCATTCACATTGATGTCAACTAATGTGGGTGCAGCCGGAAGGTCATAATCCCAAACCCCGTGGTGAACCATTTGGAAATGCCAGACACGCTCACCGGTGTCTACATTGATGGCGACAAGACTCTCTGCAAACAAATTATCGCCTTTTCTCTTACCTCCATACCAATCGTTTGTAGGTGTGCCCGTAGGGATGTAGGCAATACCTAAATCGTCATCAGCACTCATAATGGACCATGAGTTCGCACTACCAGTATATTCCCAAGAGCCGTCTTCCCAGGTTTCATTACCAAATTCACCGGCCTCAGGGATAGTCTTAAACATCCACTCCAATTCGCCTGTTTCCGGATTAAAAGCGCGTATATGACCTGGGGGTGTTTGCAGGCTACTGGGCCCATCTGTAACGATTGAATTCACAATTGCTTTGTCATTAGTGACCAAAACAGGCGAAACTACGCCGTACTCTCCTTTATCAATCTCCCTACCCAATCCAATACTGAGGTCTATCCTTCCAGCATTACCAAAATCAGGGTCTGGTTGGCCTGTATGAGCATTTAAAGACCATAAATACGAATCATTAGTTGCAAACAATATCCTTTCTTTACCATTACCACCCCAATAAGCAACTCCGCGAGTGTTATACCCTAGGTTAGCTGGGCGCCCTCCTTCCCAAGCTCGCGTATCGAATACCCAGCGTTCGGAACCGCTTTGAGCGTCCAGTGCAATAACACGGCCTAGGGATGTAGGCACATACATAACACCAGCGATAACAATCGGCGTGGCCTTATAAGATCCCGGGACAGCACGCGAGTTTCCATCGGCTATATTCTGAGCGACTGTAATGTTGTCAACGCTTTCCCATGCCCATGCTGTAGAGAGTTGACTGATATTCTCCGCATTAATTTGATCAAATGGTACATATTTTCGGGAGCCGTTATCACCCCCATAACTTGGCCAATCAACATTCTGAGCCGAAACAGTAGCCGTAGTTGCATAGACAAAAATTACAACTAGATAAAACGACATTGATTTCATAATAAGCGCCAAACCCAATTTAAACAGGAAGAAAGATATTAGCGCATTGGTTATAAATGGAAAGAAATTTAGGACATGAAGGGTAATTGTGGCGGTGAGGGTGGGATTCGAACCCACGAAGCCTTGCGGCTTACACACTTTCCAGGCGTGCTCCTTCGACCACTCGGACACCTCACCATATTCTATTTTCAAGACCTCGGAAAATCACACTTGGGCTCTCCGAAAAAAACGCGCGTACTCTAAAATAAAGTATGCTTTTATACAAGCATCTATTGTCTCATCATCCTTGGTAGCGCTATATCTGACGTTACTGTTTGAGAACTGCGATAAATATTGATATCCAATCCCCCTCGCCTGAGAAAATTGAGAGATAGATTTAAATCTTTTGGTTTGCACATTAAAGAAATATCATGAAATATCCGTTCACAACATTCCTCATGATAACCCTGATGATTTCGATAAGAGCATAAATAATCAAGTAAACTTGCCGGATCTATTTTTGGCCCTGAATATTTTACTTGAAAACTTGCCCAATCTGGCTGACCAGTTACCGGACAATTAGATCGAAAGAGATCCGAATAAAGCTCTTCATCAAAAACTAATTCCTCCAATGTTTTTAGTAATGCTTCATTAGGGCTATCATCCTTTATAGAAATCGATTCTTTATCGATTGAACTCCCAGGCCGTTTTACTAATTCTCTAGATTCAGATTCAGCAGCTGAGATAATGAGTACTTTTACATCTGAGTGACTAATTTTTGATAAATCATCTGTAATTCTTTGCTGAACATCAGACACATCAAGAAATATTTCATTATTTAGGGAGTTCAAATAAAGTTTTAAGGACTTGGATTCAATTATGTTTTTTGACTCAGCGCTGAAAAATAATTCACCGATCCCGACATTAGGTTTTCTGTTGCTGTCTAACCATGAAATTTCATAGGCATGCCAATGATCGAAGCCATACATCTTAATTTTTTTATCGATATCTAGAAGTAACCGCGCAGGTAAACGAGGAATTTGATGTAAAATATCTGGTTCATATTGCAGGGGGTAAACTGTACTTTCACCTAAAGGGTTTTTACTCATAGCTTTAATCTAAGTCCTAATTCCTTTCCCATTGCGAAGCAACCAAATGCAACTACCATAAAGACCCACTATAAACACACCTAAAATAAGAAACGCCCAGTATACGTGAACATCAGAACTACCAAGAATTCCATAGCGGAATGTGTTCACCATATAGAAAATAGGATTGAGTCCAGAAACAACTTGCCAAAATGTTGGGAGTAGCTGTGCAGAATAGAAAACACCTCCAAGATAGATTAATGGCGTCAACACAAAAGTCGGGATAATTGAAATATCATCGAAACTATTTGCAAATACAGCATTGATAAAACCCGCAAGCGAAAATACGGCAGACGTTAACAATACTACAGCAACCGTAATAAGGGGGTGTTCTATCCGTAGGTCCGAGAAGAACAATGCCATCATAGTAACAATTGCGCCTACAGCTAGCCCTCTTGCCATTCCTCCCACGATTACGCCTGTAAGAATTACATAGTTTGGCACCGGTGCTACTAATACTTCCTCAACAGTTTTTTGGAATTTTTGACTAAAGAAACTGGACACTACGTTGGAGTAAGAGTTTTGGATAACACTCATCATAATCAAACCTGGCATTATGAACTCCATATACTGAAAACCACCCATTTCACCGATACGTCGACCAACCAAGTTGCCAAAAATCACGAAATACAGCGTAATCGTTATCGCGGGCGGGACTAGGGTTTGCAACCAAATACGCGAAAAACGTCTTATTTCTTTTGTTACGATAGTTTCGAAAGCTATATACTTATGATTAGTAAACATTATTATTTGAGACCATTTTCATTCAAGCGGGACATAAACAATTGCTCTAGACGGTTAGTCTTGTTTCTCATACTAGAAATCTCTATACCCAAACGATCTAATTCTGCAAACACCTCATTAACATTTCGGCCAGCCGCAATAGTAACTTCTATACACTTACTATCGACTTTGCACACACTGACATCTTTAAAATCAAAGTTCGGTACAGTTACGATTTCAATAGGAGAATCTAGTATAAAGGTTTGTGAATCTAATTCTTCAAGCAAGTTTCGCATACTAGTATTTTCAATAATCAGCCCTTCGTCGATTATTGCAATATTTCTGCAAAGCTGTTCAGCTTCTTCAAGATAATGAGTAGTTAGGATTATCGTGGTGCCACCCTCATTTATCTCAGTCAAAAATTCCCACATTGACCTTCGGAGCTCTATGTCGACGCCCGCAGTAGGTTCATCCAAAATCAGTAACCGCGGCTCGTGAGCCAATGCTCGAGCAATCATTAATCGACGCTTCATTCCTCCCGACAATAACCGTGACCGATCATTTCGTTTTTCCCACAGCCCTAACTTTCGCAGATATTTTTCAGCTCGCTCACGTGCTAGCTTTCGAGGGAGTCCGTAATACCCCGCTTGAGTGATCACAATGTCCTGAACTCTTTCGAATTGATTGAAATTTATTTCTTGAGGTACTACACCGAGATCAAGCTTAGTGTCATATATATGAGTATCCACATTCTTACCAAAAACTTTGACACTACCTGAAGACCTTTTAACTAGGGTAGAAATGACACCAATTGTCGTAGACTTTCCTGCGCCATTAGGGCCAAGCAAAGCAAAAAAATCTCCTTGCTGGACCTCTAGTGAAATTCCTTTTAGCGCTTCAAATCCATTGGCATAAGTTTTTTTCAAATCTGTAATGGATATTGCGGTGGTCATACTCTCTACCTTTTAATACTAAAACCCAGAGGAGTATCCTCCGCGTAAAATTGACAATCAAATCATTTCCGCGCACATAAAAAAGCCCAGGTTATACCGGGCTCTAAATTAACATCCTCTAAAGACTTTTAAACCCTATCGCCACGAATCAGCTAAGGAAACAGTCTTATTTTTAGGATGAAAAATTACTGTTTTCTGAGTTCGGCTCTATTCGTGCTCAATTCCCCAGCTTGGTAAACCGTATACTCGTAGACCATCGAACTTGCATCGTTAGGATCCATTGCCCATCTCATGCTATGTACAAAGTCATGCATATGTTGCCTGAGGGGAGACCGTGAATTGTCAAAGGACAAGGTTACAACCTCATCTGAAATTTCAGTTGCTGTGAGAACCGGCTCAGTGCCTAACGCGCAGTAGTGCTTGGCAACAAACTCTCCCTCTTCGTCAGAATAAGTGGTTAACATTTCAACGCCGTCTTCGATTACAGTTTCGATAATCGTACTTCCTCCTCCTATGAGCTTCCATTCATATGAAACATCGTACACCGCACCAGTTAGAGATTGCGTCAGCTGACCTTCCCACTTGCCAAGTTTTTTCTTAATTTGCTCAAATGCCGCACTTGATTGCACTTCTGGCATTGTGACATTACCTATCACAACAGGATCTTCAGCAGCTATTACAATATTTGCCGCCAAAGTAAAGATTGAACCAATTGTTATTGCAGAATATTTAGTCATTGATAACCCCTATCTAAATTCTCAAAATCCCACTCAGTAATTAAAAACGCTGCCCCATGCAAATTTTTGCGATCTTTCAAAAGCTATAATTATGAAATCACATAGACATCCATTAGCATAGTTTTTTCGACTGGGTTTATTACAATTTTTCCTAAGTTTTGAGTACCATTATTAATATTAACAAGCTCATCCATGTGGATCAGAGTGCCTTCTCTACGCCAGACACCGACAGCTGAGCCGGCAGCCATAGTAGTTGCATCAAGATAACCTCTACCTTCCGCCGTATATGTTCCTCCCGTGCCCTCTGCATTTGAACTTAAATGATAACTGGCATAAACCCTGCCATATTCACCCATATTTCCTTCAGCGGTTATAATAGATTCTTTTTCACCGACATCTACTGAAGTTATTTACATCTCTGTCCTTGATTGTCTTTCTTCTAATGTTAATGGCATTGTTTACTCCTATTTAGTTGTTTAAATAATTAATCCGCTCATTCAAAGGTTACATAAATATTACAAG
>Ga0315316_10002844_pt1 | contig 12504 bp, 10 predicted proteins | sample M160m3416metaG_FD_203702 | JGI IMG/M metagenome (GOLD analysis project Ga0315316, IMG submission 203702) | Ammonia-oxidizing marine archaeal communities from Monterey Bay, California, United States - M1 60m 3416 | ecosystem: Environmental > Aquatic > Marine > Intertidal zone | place: USA...
GGAGGGCTACCAGCGCTTGAAGGAGTTTTCGAAAGATCTTGAAGGATCACCGGAACTGGCGAGCGGTATTGTCAATTCATTGTGGCAGTTGGTTCATGGTCAACCGCTGCAAGGTCGTGTGGTTGATCCGATTAGCGCACCGCACAATGAGGCTTTGCAACGTTTGGAAGCGCAGTTGACCAAAGATTTGATCGATTCCCGTTTCAACGTGGCACGCACACTCGCTTTGATCGTCGCATCACCGGCGACGAGGCGGACTGTCCCCGAAACGTTGCTGCCGGAGAATCTCTGGGTGGCCAATCAGAAAGATACCAGCGCAGCGATGAACGCTGTCGACGCGTTTGCAGCTGCCTTACCGCCTAGAGTTTCTTTGCCTTCATCGCAGCGAACCGACCAGGTTCTGCGATCCATCGGGGCGAGGATTGACAGCACTGGCAGAGATTCACTTGCTCAAATTGGTGAAGGTGGCAGTGCCGGTAAGGTCAAGAATGGCAAGCCTTTGGCTGCTGACTTCCCAGTAAAAGCCGAGTTGTTGCCGGTGCAATGGCTGGAATTGATTGGGGATAGAGATAGCCAAGTCAATCATCTGGGTTATCTCGCTGGCGAAAACGAAGTTCCAACGCACGTGCAGGAATTAGTGGAGGCCATGGAGGAAGCTGGGGTCGATTCCAACCTGCTACTGCACCGAGTGTGGTGGTTGATGAAGCCTTAGGTTCATGGGCCTGTAGATCAACAGACCGACCGTTTGTTCATTGGATCATGGTATCAGCCGCCGATGGCATACATCGGTCGATCCGGCGGTTGAAAGCCGTCTTGATCAATGCCATGGGCCTTGGCTTTTCCAGCAAGGCAACCACGAATTGCCGACATCAAGTCCTCATCTGAGGCGTTGGCACGGAGCAAACCTCGCAGCGGTGTTTCGCTCGTCGCAAAGAGACAATTTCGCACAGCTCCATCCGCAGTGATACGGATGCGGTTGCATGCCTCACAAAATGGCGCTGTGACGGAGCGTATGATGCCGACTCGTCCCTGTTCAACCTCGAATTCTTCAGCCGGTTGCGATGGTTCAGGGCGTGAGACCGGCAGAACACTGTCAAACTCGTGTTGCAGAGTCTGTAATAACTGTTCACCAGTTAATACACGGTCCTGTTGCCACGCTCGATCAGTATCCAGTGGCATGAATTCAATGAACCGCAGCATGACGTTGCGGTCCAGAGCATAGCGAACCAATTCTGTTACTTCCGATTCCGTCACGCCTTTGATCGCAAGGGTGTTGAGTTTGATGGATTCAAATCCACATTTGATTGCAGCGTCTATTCCCTGCAGTGTTTGTTCCAATCCATCTCGTCTCGTGATCTTCTTAAAGACCTCTTTGTTCAGCGTATCAAGGCTGATGTTGAGCCTTTGTAAGCCGGCATCGTGAAGTGCCTGAGCATGTTCTGCAAGCAGCATCCCGTTCGTGGTCAGGGACAGGTCTTCGAGCATTTCGATGCCTGCCAGCATTTCAATCAATCGCGGAACCTGTTGCCGGACCAGGGGTTCACCACCCGTGATGCGAATATCTCTCACTCCTCCTTGTTCAACAAGCAATCGCGCAAGCCGATTGATCTCCTCAAAAGAAAGAATGTTATCTTTGGGAACAAATTCAGCACCCTTCTCTGGCATGCAGTAGAAGCAGCGGATATTGCAGCGATCAGTGACACTTAGACGCAGACTGGTGTGCACGCGTCCAAATGAGTCAATCAGCGGTGGGGATGATGTTTGGCTCATGTTCGAAATGATAGCTGTTAACGGCTCACTCTCCGAGTGATGCAAACCGTGTTTGACTCGATAATTTTCGATCGGCGAATCAAGGGGATGAGCACTTGGTACTGAGCGTTTATCGGCCAGATGGCATGGGCGGGCGATCGACCGGTCACAATTAACCGGTTAGCGGTCGGATGACATGTCCGTGAACATCAGTTAATCGGAATGGGCGACCGGCGTAGGTGAAAGTGAGTTTTTCGTGGTTGATGCCAAGTTGGTGCAGGATGGTCGCCTGAATGTCGTGCACATGAACCGGGTTTTCGATCGGCCGGAAGCCAAGTTCATCTGTTTTTCCGATCGTCTGGCCATTGCGGATCCCGCCCCCAGCCATCCACATGGAAAAGGTCTGGGGGTGATGGTCACGGCCGAGTTGTCGCCCGAGCGCTGCACTGGCTTCAACCATGGGGGTTCGCCCGAATTCTCCGCCCCAAACAACCAGCGTGTCTTTCAACATGCCCCTCTGTTTCAAGTCCTTGATCAGAGCAGCGCATGCTTGGTCTGTTTGTTTGCACTGCTTTTTGATTCCATTTTCGACGTTGCTGTGATGATCCCACCCGGAGTGGTAAAGCTGAATGAATCGTACACCTCTTTCAGCAAGTCGTCGGGCCAGCAGGCAGTTCTTGGCAAACGATCCGGAGTCCTTGGTTGACGTACCATACAGGCCAAGGGTGGCGGCGTCTTCGCTCTTCAGGTCCATCAACTCGGGTGCTCGTGTTTGCATCCGATAGGCCATCTCATAACTTTCCATGCGAGCAGTTATTTCATCTAGGCCAGTTTGATCAAGTTGTTGTTGATTTAGTTTTTCAATCAGATCAAGTGTGTCACGTTGGGTTTGTCTGGTGATTCCTTGTGGATTTGAAACATTAAGAATCGGATCACCGCTGGAGCGAAATGGAACACCTTGATGTTCTCCCGGTAAGAAACCTGAACTCCACATGGCCGCACCGCCGGATAGGTTGCCACCGCTCTTCAGAACAACAAACCCTGGTAGATCAGCTGCCTCACTGCCAATGCCATACGTCAACCATGAACCCATGGCTGGGCGTCCGGGAATCGGGCTGCCCGTATTTACAAAAAGTTGCGCAGGTGAGTGATTGAATTGGTCTGTGTGAACCGTTCGGATGATTGCCAGATCATCAGCAACAGTGGCCAAGTGGGGCAGCACTTCTGAAAGCTCAGCTCCTGATTCACCATGTTGATTAAATTTGAAGCGAGGAGCAAGAACAGCAGCATCTGGTTGAATGAACGCGTATCTCTGGCCAGCAATTACCGAAGCGGGTAACGGTTGCCCCTCAAGTTCAGTAAGTTTTGGTTTGTGATCAAACAGGTCAAGCTGGCTGGGCGCGCCCGCCATGAATAGATAGATCACGCGTTTGACGCGCGGCGGGTGGTGATGGCCGCGGGGTGTGGTCTCGGAAGCTTGCAGTGAATTGGGTCCGAATTCTTCGGCGAACATCGACGCGAGAGCGGCTTTGCCAAGTCCTACCCCACACGTCTGGAACAATTGCCTTCGGGTGCTCAGCTTCAGACATTTGGATTGACTCGTTTGCATGACTTCTTCGATTCTCTTGCCGTGCTCAACTTGCCAGTTGCAACGGTGCTTGTGTTGCTGGTGATAAACAGCATGGGTTGTCGCTTGTTAAGATAGTTTACACCGATGTGCAGTCTGCGGCACATCAGAAAGTTTTTCTATCTCAAGGTAGCGTGGTGAAAAAGCAATATTATGCAATTGGGTTGTTTGTTGCTGCGATATGGCTTGTGTTCGCAGTCGGGGGAATTTTGCCCATCAATTTGCAGCGGTTGGGTTTATATCCGAGGTCGTTCAGCGGAATCCTAGGAATTCCTTTGATGCCTTTTTTGCATGCCAATTTTGATCATCTGCTGGGCAATACCATTCCGCTGATCGTGTTGCTGTTTCTTCTCGTTAGCTCTCGCGAGGATCCCTGGTGGGTTGTCGGTTGTATTGTTGTGGTGAGTGGGGCTTTGTTGTGGATTTTTGGACGACCAGCCTTGCATGTTGGTGCCAGCGGTATGACATTTGGTCTCTGCTCTTTTCTGATTACAGTGGGAGTTCGGGAACGCCGTGTGATTCCGGTCGCGATTGCGATTTTGGTGGGCCTGATTTACGGCGGCACGATGTTGGGTGGAATTATTCCGAGTTGGCAGTCAGATATTTCTTGGGACGGACACCTTTGTGGCTTGATGGCCGGTGGATCGGCGGGATTTTGGTTCTCAAATCCTCAACGAACGTGATTGGAAAAGCGCAGTTGAACCTGCTCATCCAAGAAACTGCCCACTTGCTTCTCGAATCCTAAATGCCGAGGTGCTAGGCTGTTGAGCCAATTGGATCGGGACTGATGCGAAATTATTGATTTTGTACCGATTCCCTGCTCAAAATGAATGATAAGATCGACTCGTTGGGCGTGCTTGCCGGCAGTGGTTATCCTGCCACTCAGCATTCATGCAAATCGGATCGCTAAATCTGATCTCGGTTGGGCCGGCGAAACGATCCGCGTATGAATGCAGCAGATGAGCAGCAGATGAGCAGCAGATGAGCAGCAGACGAGCAGTAAAAGTACCGCGACAAGATATATACCTTCAAGAGTTAAGCAGCACGCGAATGTCCAAATCAAAATCTAAAAACATCAAGTCAGGCAAGCCAACCATGGCGTCGGTCGCTGATCGGTTTGACTGTTATCAAAAGTCGGTACAAACACCGGATCATGAGGTCGTGTTTTTTGAACAGGCTTATCGAGATGCGTACGGTTCCAGCCCAACTGATTTACGTGAGGACTTTTGTGGCACGTTTGCCATTTGTTGCGACTGGGTCGCATCGAAATCAAAGCGAACAGCCATTGGCGTTGATTTGTGCTCCGAGACGTTGCAGTGGGGTCGTGACCATAATCTTTCAAAACTGAAAAAATCGCAACAGAAACGAGTTCGGCTGATTGAGCAGGATGTGCGAAAGCGAAATCGTCCCACAGTGGATGTGCTTGCTGCTCAAAATTTCTCGTTCTGGATTTTCAAGACACGTGAAGAAGTGATTGAGTACTTCAAAATTGCTCGTTCCAACCTCAGATCGAAAGGTGTGATGGTGATGGACATGATGGGCGGTGGTGAATGCTACGAAGAAGGACTCGTCGATAAACGTAAGATCGTGAAAGGTAAGAAAGGATTTAAATATCACTGGGAACAGATCAGCTTCAATCCGATTACAGCAGATGCAAGTTTTGCGATCAGCTTCAAGTTTGCCGATGGCAGCAAGTTGAAAAGGGCCTTCGAGTATCATTGGCGTTTCTGGACCATCCCTGAGGTGCGAGAAATGTTGGCTGAGGCTGGGTTTAGTGAGAGTCACATCTACTGGGAAAACGACGATGGAGACATCGATGATGACGAGTACAGTAATTGGGAGCGTCAAGAAGCAGCACCTAGTGACGCGAGTTGGATCTGTTATATCGTTGCTGTAAAGTGAACTTAAATTTTGAGGTGGTGATGATGAACAACGTTTTCAAATCGACTGTGACTCGTTGCCTGGCCGTGACGGTCAGTGGGTTGTTGCTGATGCCGGCGGTGACGACGATGGCAGAGGAACTTGAGACGAAGAAAATCTTCCAACGCGATCGTTTGGTGGCTTGGTGCATCGTGCCATTCGATGCGCTCAAGCGAACGCCATCGCAACGGGCCGAGATGGTCGACAAGTTAGGAATGGCACGTGTTGCTTATGATTGGCGGGCCGAACATGTACCCACCTTCGAAGAGGAAATCCAACAGTATAAAAAGCATGACATTGAGTTCTTTGCTTTTTGGAGTTGGCATGACGATTTGGAACCGTTGATCGCCAAGTATGGAATTCGCCCTCAGATTTGGCTGATGCTGCCGGGGGTTGGTGACAAACCTGACTCCGAGAAGGTGCAAGCAGCTGCAGAAGCACTTCGTCCCATGGTTGAGAAAACAGCCAAGCTTGGTCTTCGGCTTGGTCTTTATAATCACGGTGGCTGGGGTGGCGAGCCAGAAAACCTTGCAGCGGTCTGCAAATATCTGCGCGAGCATCAAGACGCAGGACATGTGGGGATCGTTTACAACTTTCACCATGGTCACGAACATATTGTTCGATTTCCTGAAGCATTTGCTGCCGTCAAACCTTATTTGCTCTGCCTCAATCTGAACGGGATGGCTGACCCCTCTAGTCTGGCAGGGAACCAAAACAAGATTTTGCCGATTGGGAAGGGCGTGCATGAACACGAGATGATTAAGGAAGTCTTGCGACAGGGTTATCAGGGACCGATTGGAATCCTTGATCATCGCAGCGAATTGGACGCCGAATTATCGCTGAAGCAAAACTTGGACGGTTTGAATACGTTGATGAATGAATTGAGGTGAAGCGAGTATTTCTATCATTCGTCAATCAGCATTGATGGGAGAAGTTTGTATGCGATGTCTGCTTGGGCTTGGTGCTGTCTTGATAGTGGGCATGGCTCATGCTGAGAAACCAACGGTGTTTGCTGACAGGCCGTCGGACGATCACAGACTGGGCGAATTGAAGACTCTCAATGGCTTTTTTCCCTTCCAAGCCGTGACCAATCTTGCGGCCTGGAAACAGCGACAGATCGCGATCAAACGCCGCGTTCTGGTATCACAGGGATTGTGGCCACTTCCAACTCGTGCACCATTGAATGCAGTGGTGCATGGGCGTGTCGAACGAGATGGTTATGTGGTTGATCGTGTGTTCTTTGAATCGATCCCGGGCCACTATGTGACGGGAAGTCTGTACCGGCCAAAAGAAGGGCGAGGGCCGTTCCCTGTGATCCTTTCTCCGCACGGGCATTGGCAAGAGGGGCGTTTTTACGATGCCGGTCAGGAAATCATTAGCAAGCAAATGGAAACTGGCGCCGAAAAATTCAAACAAGGGGGACGTTTTCCACTGCAGGCACGAGCAGTGCAATTGGCACGGATGGGCTGCATCGTGTTTCACTATGACATGACTGGCTATGCAGATGCCGTTCAATTGGGGCACCGACCTGACCGGTGGGAACATCTTGACGGCTCGGACCATTGGGGATTCATGAGCGTCCAGGCAGAGCTTCGACTTCAGAACATGATGGGATTGCAGACTTGGAATTCAATAAGGGCTGTCGACTTTGTACTGGAACTTGATGATGTCGATCCGTCTCGCATTGGCGTGACGGGAGCGAGTGGTGGTGGTACTCAGTCGATGATTCTTGGTGCCATCGATGAACGCATAGCAGCCTCCATGCCGTGTGTCATGGTTTCGACTGCCATGCAGGGTGGTTGCACATGTGAAAACGCGCCGCTTCTGCGAATTGATCAGGGAAATATTGATATCGCAGCAGCAACGGCGCCTAGACCGCTGGGGTTGACCGCTGCTGACGACTGGACGATTAACCTGAAAACGAGTGGTTTCCCTGATCTTCGAAACATCTATCAAATGATGGGTGTGGCGGACAGGCTCAGTGCGGTATTCCACACTCAATTCCCCCACAACTATAACCAGCTCAATCGGGCAGCCATGTATGCCTTTTTCAATCAGCACTTTTCACTGGGACATGAATTAATTGTGGAAAGGGATTTCTTGCCTTTGAGCCAAAGTGAGGCGACTGTCTGGAGCAGCAGTTACCCCAAGCCGTCGGGTGATCAAGTGGGGGATTTGCATGAGACGAGATTGCTCGCGCTGGCGTCGCAGGATTCAGATCAAAAAATCGGTGCTCTGGTTCCCGAATCGCGTGAGGGGGTGCAGTCCTATCGGGATACTGTCGGAGCTGCATGGGAAATATTGATCGGCCGTCGTGAGGATCAGGTAGGGAAAGTGGTATACCAAGCAACCTCATCAACCAAAACAGCGCATTGGGTCGTTCAGTGGGGGACGATCAGGAACCTTGACCACAAGGAGGAGCTTCCTGTTCTGAAATTTGTACCACAACAAAAAACCGATAAAAAAGTCAGCGTGATCTGGGTTACGCATGACGGAAAAAACAGCGCCTTCGAAAATGGCAAAGTCGCTGAAGAAATTCGGTTAATCGTGAAGGCGGGATATACCGTGATCGTTCCTGAACTTTTTGGGCAGGGCGAACTGGCAGCAACTGTGGTGAAAGATCAATCACAGAGGTTGTGGTTTCAGCGGGATGGGGATAAGGGCTGGCATAAGTTTTCAGGGTACACGTATGGCTTCAATCACTGTCTGTTTGCTCAGCGCACGCATGATCTGCTATCGGTGATTGCGCATGCTAGAGGTGAAGATGGAGTTTGTGTGATTGGTCGTGGTGAGGTGGCTGGTCCTTTGGTTGCAGCAGCCTGTAGCCAAGCCGGTAAGTCAGTGCAGCGGTGTATCGTGGAACCCCAGGGATTCAGGTTTGGCTCGATTGATCGTCATGGACACCCGATGTTTGTTCCAGGCGCTGTGAAATACCTGGATCTTGATGGTCTGATCTCGCTTGCCGCACCCGTGCAACTCGTTATCTCAGGCGAAGATTATCCAGTCACGCGGAAAGTTTATGCTGCAAGTGAATCTTCTAATCGGCTGAGATTCACTGATGCCGGGCTGGGAGCTACCCGCTTGCTGGCTGAGTTGCAGTCCGACGACTAGGCAGGACGCTGTTTCATTTGTTGCTCCCGTGATGCAGCGACACGGTTGATCTCTTCGCGGTCATCCGCAGAGGCATCAGCCCAAGCTGATATCTCCTCGACATCGCGGTGGCACCCGGTGCACACTCTGTCAGCATTCAACAGGCAAACCCCAATACAGCGAGAGCGTATTGAGTGTTTTGGTGAATCATTCATTTCAGGTCCTCACGAATTGTATCCCTCATGGATCACTGTCCGTTAGACTGGGGTCTTGCCCTTCTGGCACAAACACTGTCATCTCCACGAACGCACTATCCAGTAAACTATCAGGACAGGTCAAGACCGCGGATTTGTCGTGGCAATCGACTTTTTTTCCCACCAAGTCTCGTTGGTTTTTGAAACCACTTCCCGCCTCTGTTTTCCCTGAAAAGTAATGATTCCTAATCGCTTGATCATATTGTTGTTGGTATTTATTGGTGCGTTTTCATCGGCTTGTATGGCCGCGGATTGGCCCATTTTTCGTGGTCCCCAAGGTGATGGCGTGATTGATCAGTCCTTGCCAACTGAATGGGGTGACAACAAGAACATCGCTTGGCGCACGGAAATTCCTGGCGAGGGATGGTCATCACCCGTGACTGCTGGGAATCGTATTTATCTAACGGCAGCAATTCCCTCCGGTGAACGTGATGAGGAGCAAACGAAGCAGGCTTACAAGTTGGCCTTGATCATCATTGATGCAACCTCGGGAAAAATCTTGAAAACGATCCCGATCATGGAGCAGACAGGTGAACGACCTGCTCGTATCCACCGCAAAAATAGTCACGCCAGTCCGACTCCTGTCATTGATGGCGACAGAATCTATGTGCATTTTGGATATCAAGGTACAGCGTGCCTGAATTTGAGGGGTGAAGTGTTATGGAAGAACCGCGACTTGTATTTCAAACCCACGCATGGCAATGGCGGTAGTCCCGTTTTGGCTGCCGGGAACTTGATCTTCACTTGTGATGGTGATGCGGAGCCTAAGATCGTTGCGCTGAATGCAGCGAATGGTCAGTTAGCGTGGTCGACCGTGCGGCCGGTTTCAGCCAAAAAAACTTTTTCATTTTGTACACCGACCGTGATTGAGGTCGATGGTCAACTTCAAGTTATCGCACCAGGCAGTGATTGTGTCTTGGCACTGGATCCAGCGACCGGAGAAACGATCTGGGATGTGCGATATGTTGGCTATTCGGTGGTTCCAAAGCCGAGTTATCACCGCGGGCTGGTTTTTATTTCAACGAGTTTCGATAGCAGTAAAATGCTGGCCATTCGTCCTACCGGAAGAGGTGTGGTTACCGATACCCATGTCGCTTGGCAGTTTGACAGGAATGTTCCTAAGACACCCTCAATGGTTGCGCATCAGGGGTTGGTCTATTCGATCAGCGATGATGGTATTGCTACGTGTGTTGAAGCCGAGACAGGAGATCTCGTTTACCGCAAGCGAATCGGCGGGAACTATTCTGCATCACCCCTTTTGGCTGGTGGTAGGCTTTACTTTACCAGTGAAGATGGTGTAACCACGGTTGTACGGGCGGGCGAAGAGTTTGAAGAGTTGGGGGCAAATGCCCTTGAAGAACGAACGCTCGCATCGCTTGGTGTGATTGATGATTCGATCCTGTTGAGAACAGCAACAGCATTATATCGCATTCAAAAATGATAACTGCCGTGTTTCATGAGTCAGCTCTTGGTGGATCGGTACTCACCCGGTGACATGCCCGACAATTTTTTGAATTGTCGATAGAAGGTAGACAGGTCGCGGAAACCACATTCAAAAGCGATGGATGTGATTGGCAGTTCCGTGTGACGAAGTCGTTGTTGGGCGTGTTCGACAGCGAGGCGTCGCGTATGAGAGAGCCACGTCTCACCCGTCAGTTCATGAAATAGCTGAGTGAAGGTTCGTCTGGGAATACCAAGACGCTGACTGGTAGAGTCGATTGATGATTCCTCAAAGAAATGATCAGGTAGCTCAGCGATGTAACGCTGCAGAACAGAACGTTCATTTCCGTTGGGTTGTAGCTTTGCTTGCGGTTTTGATTCAAGTTCCAGCACAAATTGCAAGAGCTGTAATGCGTCAGCAACCATCGAGATCGAAGTGGTGGCGACTGGCTTCTGTTGAGAGTGAATCAAGCATCGGAGCAGTGATGTGATCCGATTTGTGAACCCATGGCGATGACTTTGTAGTCGAACATCGAGCGATCCGATGATACTGGGATCAAAGTTAAGCAACTGTGTGGAAATGCAGCAGATGTACAGACTGGGTGCAGCAGAGGTGTCGTCAATGATGCGGTTGCGTGTGTTGGGTGGAATGACAATTACGTCATTGGCAGTGAATTTGTGAGTCTCGTCACCAATCTGGAACTCTCCCCTGCCCTTCCATATGTAGACAATTTTGACAAACTCATGGGTCCGCCAATTCATCGCGAATTTCGGACTGTGATGACTTTCCAGTACAAGAATACCCCATGGGGGTAAGTTCTCTGGGAGCGCTCGGTCGGTGAGTTGATAATCCAAGTGTGATCCCATTGCCTGCATTGCAAAGTACAGTTGTGCCCAATTCGCCAAGACAGTCGGTGCAATGCAACTTACAGTGAAAGAGATTAATGTTCATTACGGTAGAAAAAGCATGACTGAAGTGATCGATTCCGCAAAGCTGCTGCGACCTCGTCGCAAGATTATGGGCATTTCCGCCATCTTATTGCCATACTATGCGGGTGGAGATGTTGATTGGCAAGGCTTTGATGCGCACCTGCACCGTACCCTGGATGCTGGATTGGTTCCGGCGGTCAATATGGATACAGGCTACGGCAATCTGATTGCCGATGCAGTCCGTGAGGAAGTGTTATTGCGTTCTCAGCGAATCGCTGGTGGGCGCTCGTTTGTTGCGGGTGTTTTTGTTGGCGATCACCCAGGGGCTGCCTTTGGTCGAGATAGCTACCGAGCTGGAATTGAGCAAATTCAGCGACATGGCGGCACACCCATCTTTTTTCAGTCGTATGGGTTGATCGAATTGGCGGATGACCAATTGGTCGAAGCCTATCAGGCATTGGCAAGTGAATGTCAGGAATTTCTGTTTTTCGAATTGGGAAATGTTTTTGCACCCTTTGGACGGATTTACTCACTGGATGTCTATCAGCAACTGATGATGATTCCAAACGCTCTGGGTGCAAAGCATTCTTCACTCCAGCGGTTACCGGAGTGGCAGCGTCTTGAGTTGCGAAATCGAGTTCGACCTGATTTTAAAGTGTTTACCGGAAATGACCTTGCCATCGATATGGTGATGTATGGGAGTGACTACTTGTTGGGGTTGAGTACGTTTGCCCCTGATGCATTTGCTCGACGGGATGCCATGTGGGAATCGGGGGATCCGTGTTTCTATGAGTTGAATGATTTACTGCAGTATCTGGGCGCCTTTACCTTCCGCAATCCGACGCCAGCTTACAAACACTCGGCTGCAATGTTTTTGAAAATTCGAGGCATGCTTGCCAGTGATCAGACGCATCCGGATTCACCCCATCGACCTGAATCGGATGCTGCAGTTCTGGAATTGATTGCAAGTGATATTCAGAGAATCATGAAAGAGGAAAATTGATGGCTTACCCGCGTGTGGCAAGTTTTAAACAACATGATGACCTTGTGCTCCATCTTGCCAATTTGGGGATTGAGTTTCCCTGCGATGAACAGATCGTGACCAGCAACAATCCTCTTGCTGATCCTTTGCATATCGATGGACTGACAATTGGAAATCGGTTTTGCATACTGCCCATGGAGGGTTGGGATGGATCTTTTGATGGAAAGCCAACTGAGTTGACGAGAAGACGTTGGCAGAACTTTGGCCTTAGCGGTGCGAAGTTGATATGGGGTGGAGAGGCAGTTGCAGTCCGCCCTGATGGTCGCGCTAACCCAAATCAGTTGATGATTTCTGCTGAGAATCTGGCAGACATAGAGTCGTTGAGATTGGAGTTGTCCAAGGCTCACCGAGCTAACTTTGGCATGGACGATGATTTGGTGGTCGGCTTACAGTTGACTCACTCGGGGAGGTATGCACGTCCCAATCAAAAGAGTGTCAGCGAACCGAGGACG
>Ga0315316_10002845_pt1 | contig 12503 bp, 14 predicted proteins | sample M160m3416metaG_FD_203702 | JGI IMG/M metagenome (GOLD analysis project Ga0315316, IMG submission 203702) | Ammonia-oxidizing marine archaeal communities from Monterey Bay, California, United States - M1 60m 3416 | ecosystem: Environmental > Aquatic > Marine > Intertidal zone | place: USA...
GAAAAAATGAACCCAGGGTACCCATCACTTCTAAGTTAGTTGCTGATTTAGTGGTTACTGCAGGGGCAGACCGTGTTCTTACTGTCGATTTACACGCAGGACAAATTCAAGGCTTTTTTAATATCCCTGTGGATCATTTATTTGCAATAAATGTTCTGATCGACTACATCAAAGAGCAAAAACTGGAAGACTTGATCGTAATATCACCCGATGCAGGAGGCGTGGAAAGAGCCCGTGCTTATGCAAAACGGTTAAATAGCTCTTTAGCGATCATTGACAAACGCCGAGATATTCCAAATGAAGCTAAGGCGATGAATATCATTGGTGATGTAAAGGGAAAAGTAGCTTTTATCGTGGACGACATGATCGATACAGCGGGAACATTGATGGAAGCGACTGATGCATTATTAGCGGCTGGTGCAAGCGAAGTGCACGCTTGTTGTTCCCATCCAGTTTTATCGGGACCAGCAGGAAAGCGTATTGCTAGCTCACCTATTAAAACGGTGATAACAACCAATACCATTCCTTTAAATGAAGAGTTGGAAAAAAATTCTAAGATAAAAGTGTTATCTGTTGCATCTCTTTTAGGGGAAGCAATTCTAAGAATTCATCAAGAAACCTCAGTTAGTTCCTTGTTCGATTCAACTAAGGATTAACTAATTTGTAGGGTTTCTTCCAGAATATTTTTTTACATTGATTGGAGTTTAGTATGTCAGTTTTAACAGGAAAAATTAGAGAAGCAAATGGTAAGTCAGCGGCACGAAAATTAAGGACAGATGAATGTATCCCGGCCGTTGTCTACGGCCTCAAAGATAACGTTAGCTTGTCTATAAACCCAAAAGAACTAAGAAAGTTGATTGATGACAAAGGTCGTAATGTGCTGATCGAATTAAAGGTCGATGGCGATTCTGCCGAGAACAGAAACGTGGTGCTAAAAGAATTTCAAACCCATCCTCTAAAGCCAGGTTGGGTGCATATAGATTTTCTTGAAATTGATATTAGCAAAAAGATCAAAGTAAAAGTTCCTATTTTTCTTGTTGGAGTTTCTCCGGGAGAAAAACAAGGGGGAATTGTAAATCACATTATTCGGGCCTTGGAAATTGAGAGTCTGCCGAATGATATCCCGGAAAAATTTGAAGTCGATATGAGTAAGGTTGAGCTGAACCAGATGATTCGTGTTTCAGATTTGAAACTTGCTGATTCATTACAAATCCTGAATGATCCAAACGACATAGTGCTAAACGTTCACCTAGAAAAAATCAAAGAAGAAATATCTGAAGCTGGAGAAGGTGAAGAGGGTGAAGAAGGAGTACAGGAGGACCAAGCTCCCGCAGAATCTAAAGATGATTCCGGGAAGAAAGAGGATGGTTAAAATTAATTGTGTTTTTGATTTTAGGTTTGGGTAATCCCGGGTCGCGTTATGAAATGACACGGCATAATGCGGGATTTCTTGCTTTAGATAATCTGGCCGATAAATATAAAATCAAGCTAGCTCAACATAAATATAATTCCCTTTATGGAGAAGGGAAAATTGATGGGCTTCCAGTTATTCTCGCAAAACCGATGACCTTCATGAACGAAAGTGGGAAAGCAGTCAAAGCACTTCTTTCTGCTTTTAACCTTTCCTCAGGGGAATTCCTGGTCACACATGATGATATTGATCTTCCACTTGGAAAAGTAAAAACCAAATTTAAAGGCGGCGATGGAGGCCAGTTGGGAATTAGATCGACTATAGAAACCTTGCGAACCCGGGAGTTTTGTAGGGTACGCATCGGGGTCGACCGCCCTGAAGATAAGGAGGATATTGTAGATCATGTTTTGTCCTCTTTTACTGAAGAAGAGTCGAGCCTATTAAATGACGTAATAAATCAAGCGGTGCATAAGATAGAAGCGGCGCTTAAAGAACTTAATAAACGAAATAACCCTACGGAGGAATAATAAGAATGTTATCGGAACACAAAGGAGAACTGGCTTTCATCGGTTTTGCCATGGTGGCATATTTGGTGATGGCTTCTTTGGATGTATCACAAAATTATGTGTACTTAGCTGCCATATTTGGTTTGTTCGGTCTCATCATCGCTTGGAAACTTTATGAGGGTGTCGACGACGAATCAGCGGGAAATGAAAAAATGACTGAAATAGCCGAGGCTATCCATGAAGGGGCCATGGTATTTCTTTCAAGGGAATACAAAATCCTTGGCTACTTCATTGGGGGCATTTTTCTCCTTCTCCTTTTTTTGATTTCTATGCAAAAAGGGGTATGGATCGGATTCTGGACAGCAGTTTCTTATGCAATTGGAGCCGGGTGTTCTATGCTTGCTGGTTTTTTTGGTATGAATGCAGCAACAACATCCGGTGTCCGTACCTCACAAGCCGCTGTTGACGGCGGACAGTCCAAAGCATTGCTCATCGCATTCAATGGTGGCGCAGTAATGGGACTAAGTGTAGCGAGCCTGGGTTTATTGGGGGTTGGTGGACTATTCCTTTTATTCGGTCGTGGTGATTCATTTACTGTTGTTAGTGGATTCGCAATGGGCGCGAGTTCTATTGCGTTATTTGCTCGTGTGGGCGGTGGTATCTATACTAAAACAGCAGATGTAGGCTCTGATCTCGTTGGTAAAGTTGAAGCGGGAATCCCTGAAGATGATCCACGTAATCCTGGCGTAATCGCTGATAATGTTGGCGACTGCGTAGGTGATACAGCTGGACTGGGTGCCGATATATTTGAGTCATACTGTGGGTCCATGATTGCAGCTATAGTTATAGGTGCCAGTATGGCTACCTTGCGCTTCGAATACATGGCATTGCCGATTATGATAGCTATGGTGGGTCTGATAGCTTCGGTTATTGGCATACGAGCTATGACCATGTTGGGGGGTATGGATCCTTCCGCAGCACTAAGAAACTGCACATTCATCAGTGCGGGTGCTATGTTATTCGTGGCATTTTTTCTCATTAAAGTTATGGGCCTACCTTCAGGCGTATTTATAGCCCTCTTGTTTGGTTGTCTGGCAGGTATCGGTATTGGTCTGATCACTGAATACTACACAGCTAGTAAGCCCGTTGTTCGAATAGCAGAATCAAGTAATACTGGGGTTGCGACGGTAATGATCACTGGTCTTGCAGTGGCTATGGAAAGCTGTGTGATACCTGTTGTGATCATGGCATTGACCATTTATGTCAGCGCGGAATCTGCAGGCCTTTATGGTGTTGCACTTTCAGCTGTGGGTATGTTGGCAACAGTAGGTATCACCATGTCGGTTGATGCTTATGGTCCCATCGCCGATAATGCTGGTGGAATTTCTGAGATGGCAGGGTTAGGAGAAGAAACTCGTAAAATCACAGATGGATTGGATCAGGTGGGCAACACCACGGCTGCTATTGGTAAGGGTTTTGCGATTGGTTCAGCAGCTTTGACAGCGTTGGCCTTGTTTGCAGCGTTTACCCAAGCAGCAAATATCACCTCTATTGATATTACTAAAACCGATGTGGTTATCGGTATGTTTCTCGGTGGTGTGGTTCCGTTTTATGTAGCTGCCTTGACTATGACCTCTGTGGGTAATGCAGCGATGACCATGGTTGAAGAAATCCGTAGACAGTTTCGTGAGATTCCAGGATTAATGGAAGGCACGGGCAAACCCGATAGCGCACGTTGTATTGATATCAGCACCCAGGCGGCATTGAAGGAAATGATTGCTCCAGGTGTTGTAGCTTTTCTAACGCCAATTATTGTGGGCTGGTTGCTTGGCGCTGAGGCATTAGGAGGAATGCTAATGGGTGCAACTTTGGTTGGGGTTTTGCTTGCGTTGTTCATGTCGAATGGTGGCGGAGCCTGGGATAATGCAAAAAAATATGTGGAGGCGGGGAATTTAGGTGGTAAAGGTTCTGATGCTCACCACGCTACGGTGGTTGGAGATACGGTGGGTGATCCTCTAAAGGATACCTCCGGTCCAGCAATGAACATCCTTATTAAATTGATGTCTATTGTCTCTCTGGTTATGGCACCGTTTTTTATCTAGTAGTTTTAGTTTTTTATTAAGAGGGATGGGGGATTTCCCCCATCCCTTTTTGTTTTTCAGGAGATTTTAATTGTTAAAATTTGGCATTCACGATTTCATCAATGCCCAGCCGATCTTAGCTTCTTTGAGGGAAATGGGGGAGTGGATAAAACTTGATATCTATACAGGGACTCCGGCCCGCCTTGCTGAACAACTCAATGAAGGAAAGTTAGATTTTGCCATGGTTCCTGCAATTGAATATCTGAGGCAGGCCGGAACCTTGCGCCTGTTGCCGGGAATTTCTATTGCATCCAGGAATCAAGTCGGTACTGTTTTACTGGTATCCAAATATCCACTTAAAACAATTCAATCTTTGGCAGTTGATAATAGATCTCGCACTTCAGTGGCTTTGTTGAAATTGATGTTTAAAGATGATTTTTCACCTGACCTGAAATGGGTAGACTCTGATCCCAACCCCGAAAAAATGCTGCAGGAACATGATGCTGCTCTCATCATTGGTGACCCTGCTTTAGGATTTAATAAAAAAGGAACAACAATATATGATTTAAGCGAAGAGTGGTATCAAAGAACCGGAAAAACTTTTGTGCATGCAGTGATTGTTGCAAGAGAGGGAGTTGAGATTGGAGAGCGAATTGTGGAGATCTTTCGTATTGCAAAGCAAGAAGGATTGATGAAAATTGAAACTATTGCCAGAACTCAGGCCCGTAAAACTGGGCTCCCAGAAACCTTGTTAGTTGATTATCTAAAAAATAAAATTCGCTATAATTTGGGGGCGGAAGAGTTAGATGGGCTGAGTTATTTTCAGTCTATTTGCCAATCCGTCGGACTGATTGAAAAAAAATTTCCCTTCGAATTCGTCTTCGATGAAGCCACAAATTAGGCCACATTCAATCCAAAGATTTAATTAGAAAATCTTTTCCTCTAGCAAACCCTGCTTTAATCAGCTCACCTATTTTTACCAGTGTTGTTTCAAAAAAATCAAGATATGCCTGCACGGCTTTATTCTTTTGGTTCTTTTTGAATTGTATAGGTGCTCCTGCAAACTTTGGCTCCTCTATATTTGGAATAGGTTGTATGTGAGGTATCTTGACAGGAGTAGGCGGAGCGAAAATTTCATCGACAGGGTCTTCTACTTCTATATTTTTAGATTCTTCGGGTATGATTTCAACTTTGGTTTCTTCTACCAAAGTTTCCAATTTTGGTTCTATAAATTTTGAATTGCCAGCTACTTTATCAGGATGATTTAAGCCCGCGTCTTTGACTTCAGGTATGGTATTGGTTTGCGCACTACTGATGACTTCGTCATCGACTGGTCCAGGAATTACTTTAGTTACAGATTTTTCCTTAACAATAACAGTTTCTTTTTGAATTGTAGGGTCGGAAACTTTTTCTTTTATTTCCGATATTATTGTTTTTGGAGGTCGAGTAGGTTCTGGAGTCGATTTTATGCTAGCCAGTGGCTGTTCTAGGGATTTTTGAAGGGGTTCAATCCATTCCTTAATTTGTGGTGGAATTTGATTGGTATAAAAAAGGTAACTGCTTCCACCTGTCAAAAGTAAAAGTATAAAAAGAACTATTCCGTACCAGTTGCTTTTTTTCTTTTCAGGGGGTAGAACTTCTCTTTCCTGCTCTTCAAAGGAGGGTTCAGGTTCAGAGTACTCTGATAATTTAGGAGTTGGTTTTTCATCAGACAACTCCTCTTCTTTTTCAGGAGTTTTTGCTTCGTTTGGTTTTTCTGATTCAGTATTTTCGTCCATAGAGGGAAAGAGAGCTTTCTACCCATTAGGGGATAGCCAGAAAAACTTAACCTAAAAGCCCGTTATATTGGATCCGAACTAAAATCTAATGATTATAGTTCGCTAAGGTTAGTGGATTATTTTGTTTAATGGATACTCAACGATGTCTTCTGAGCCAGCTTTTTTAAGATCAGGAACAATATCGCGCACTAATTTTTCTTCGAGAATAACATTGATGGCAACCCACTCAGGGTCACTAAGCTCAGATACCGTTGGTTTTTTACCTGGCGGAAAAATTTTAATGATTTGGTCTAGCTTGTTTTTAGGAGCATTGAGCATAAGCCCTACCTTCCCGTTTGCGGCCATGGCCCCTTGTAGCATCAATACCAGACGGTCAACTTTATTGCGTTTCCATTTGTCTTCACTTGCAGTTTTATTCATTATAAAGCGGGTTGTAGATTCCATTAATGTGTCGACTATCCTTAGATTATTTGCCTTGAGGGAAGACCCGGTTTCTGTCACTTCCACAATGGCATCAACTAGCTTAGGAGCCTTAACTTCGGTAGCACCCCAAGAAAACTCTACATTGGCGGTTACTCCGTGCCCTTTTAACCAATCTGTTGTCAGATTAACGACCTCGGTTGCAATTCGTTTTCCCTGTAAGTCTTTTGCACTTTGTATAGAAGAGTCATTAGGCACTGCCAGAACCCATCGGACTGGTCTTGCTGAAACTTTTGAATAAACCAGCGGTGCAATTTCTTCTACATCGGCACGATTTTCCATAATCCAGTCTTTGCCAGTAAGGCCTGCATCGAGAACGCCATCTGCGACATATCGAGCAATTTCCTGAGCACGTATTAACATGCATTCAATTTCGACATCATCAATGCTGGGGAAATAGGATCGGCTTTGAATCCTAATATTGTAACCTGCCCGAGCAAAAAGCTTGACTGTGGCTTCTTCTAGACTGCCTTTTGGAATTCCTAGTTTTAATACATTGCCGCTCATGGATTAACTTCTTTCTTCTTAATTGAATTAAAAAAATCTAAATTTTTATTTTTTATAAACTTTTTCTGGATCAAAAACTTTTTCTTCTATAACTTCCACATCACCGTTGACTTTTCTAAAAAAGCAACTGGTATAACCTTTATGACAAGCTGCTTTACCTACCTGCTCTACTTTCAAAAGCACAGTATCATCATCGCAATCGACAAACACTTCCTTTACAATTTGAACGTTGCCGCTTTCTTCCCCCTTCATCCATTGTTTATCCCGTGATCGACTGTAGAACCATGCTTTTCCAGTTTCCAAGGTTTTTTCCCAAGCTATGGTATTCATGTAGGCTAGCATTAATACCTTCCCAGTTTCTGCATCTTGAATGATTGCCGGAACCAATCCTCCCATTTTTTCAAAATCCAGTTTCATACCTTTGCCCCTTTAGTTAAAACGATTTGCAAATTATAAGAATATGGGTACTAATTCCTGATATCTGCCTTCCCAAATGCAAGAAACCCCATAAAGCATTGGGTCAAACTCTGAAATGTAAAATATAATTGATTTTCTGTCAACCTTATAATAGCCTGTTTCTAATCGAATTAGTTCTTTTTGTTGCTTTTTTTTAATCAATTTTTATAGCCTTTATAGTGTTAATTTCATATTTTTGAGAGATTAGCGCTATCCCAAAAATATAAGGGGTCCAAATGCCATCAATCACCCACTTTGAAATATATAAACCCGCAGAGCCCTGTACTTTGACAGGAGATAAATTACGCGAGACCATGGATAAAGTTGTAGAAGAAACCTTGAGTGAAGACGGTAAAGAGTTGAACTTGAAAGGTTATTGTGTTGGCCCCAATGGCATGACCATTATTACTCGAGATGAACGTCTTGTGAAAGTGCGACGACTTAATTTAGGGGGAAACCGCATAGGGGATGATGGAGTAAAATTGCTTACAGAATCAGATCTGTTTTCTAAGGTCAATTGGATAGAACTGGGTGGCAATGATATTGGCCCAGAAGGAGTACGCCATCTCATTCGATCTAAAGTTCTTAAAAAGGTGAAGTCGCTCAATCTTTACCGAAATTATATTAAGGATGAAGGTGCGGCAATAATGGCAAAGGATAATGAATTAGACAAGTTAGAAGACTTGGATCTAGCTCAGAACGAAATTGGCGATGAAGGAATTATAGCATTGGCTAATTCAAAAAAGTTTCCCGAACTCGTTAGTATTGCCCTGGATAATAATTTTGCCTCTATCGAAGGAAAAGAAGAGGCAAAGGTTGGACGTAATTTTAAAAAGCTTCAATCCCTAAATTTGTAATTTCAAATATGCCACAGCAATCGAATCAAGAATATGGTAAGGGGTATTTCCTAATTGCAAATCCGGTTTTACCCGACCCAAACTTTTCTCGTACAGTGGTTCTTTTATGTAACCACGACGATGAGGGTTCATTTGGATTGGTTATAAACCGGTCTGCCCCTATAAATTCCAAAGAAGTATTTAAAGAAATGGGAATGTCCGGATCTCCTTCAGGAAAAATTTATGTAGGTGGACCGGTTTCTCCTTCACAGGTATTTTATCTTTGTCAATCTGAAGAACCTTTGCCGCAATTAGAAACTATTTGTGATGGTGTCTATCTGGGAATGAGCGCAGAACTACTCGATAATTTAATGACTCGTTTTAAAGACCCAGAAAAAAATATACGGTTTTATTTGGGCTATTCCGGTTGGGGTGCTGGTCAACTTGGAGATGAAATGACCCGCCTTAGCTGGTTGACTTCCCAAGCTTGTAGTAAATTTGTTTTTCAGGAAAATGAAGATGGGATCTGGGCAAATGTTGTACGTTCCCTCGGTAAAGATTACGAATACCTTATACAAGCTCCAGTTAACCCTCAATGGAACTAAATACCAGCGTGACGCTGGACTCCTTGTATCAGCCTCCGGCCAGTCAGCAAATATATAAATCTTCACCCCCACCCCAGTATTGCGGGTTTCCTATTGAAGAATATTTTGCCAAACGTTTCCCATACCAGTCGAGAAAAGCTTGGATCGCTCAAATTAAAAATGGAGATATTTCGGTAAACGGCACGGCAGCGAAGACAGGTTATGTTTTGAAAGCAGGGGATCGCATTATTACATACGCCGGTATACGGCAGGAACCTCCGGCGAACCGAAGTTTAAAAGTTGTTTATCAAGATCCCTATATACGAGTTTTTAATAAGCCTGCTCCCATACCCGTTCACCCCAGTGGACGTTATTTTCAAAACAGCATGACAGAAATTTTGAAACGGTTATATCCGAAAGAAATTCCTCGACCGGTGCAAAGGTTGGATGCGATTACAACAGGCGTAATTGTTTTTGCTCGGACACGTGATGTGGCAAGCGTCCTGATGGATGAGTTCATGAGCCATAGAATAAAAAAGGAATATCTTGCTTTAGTAGAAGGTGAGCCTGAAGCAGAAAATTTTTGTATCGATGCGCCTATTGGTATTTTAAACGGATCGCATAGAGGTGTTGGTGACCAAATAAAAAATGCAAAATCGGCAAAGACAGAGGTTCAGTGGCTTGCTTCTAAAGATGGGTTCTCACTTTTAAAAATTATCCCATTTTCAGGAAGAACTAATCAAATTCGGGTTCATCTTTCAAGCTGCGGGTTGCCCATTTATAATGATCAGGTTTATGGGCAAGGAAATTCAGAAAACTATCAATATGGCTTGCACGCTTGGAGTCTCGAATTTAAACTCTTCGAAAATACTATGAGATTCAGAGTAAAACCTCCTTTGCATTTTGAACCCTTCTTAAAAGCAGCAAAAATCAAAAGTAAATGAATTCTTTAATTCCTCCTCCTCCTCATCTTGCTGGCGAAAACCCAGTGCAAAAGACCTTGTTTACTAGGGCTCGAAATGCTTTTTGGCTGGCACCTATGGCAGGTATTACCGATGTTTGTTTCCGACAATTAATGGATGAGATGAATGCCGGAGTTTTAATTTCAGAGCTAGTTTCTGCAAAAGGGCTATTTTATAATTCGGAAAAAACCAAAACAATGATGCGGGTGCATCCAGATAGCAAATCTATTACGGGTATTCAGTTGTTTGGAGAATCAGCAGAGGATATTATTCGCGCCTCTGAGTTTGTAGAGTCTACAGGAGCACATTTTGTCGATATCAATCTAGGGTGTCCTGTCAAAAAAGTAGTTAAAAAGGGTTGTGGTGCAGCCCTTTTGCGTGACCCGGTTTATCTGGAAAACTTTCTTTCTACAATCAAAAAAGGAATCCGACTCCCACTCACGGTAAAAATGCGAACAGGTTGGAGCCAAGAAGAACTGACGATACATGAGTGTGTCAAAGCGGCCTACAACTCAGGTTGCGAATGGGTAGCTATTCATGGACGCACTCGAGTACAAGGCTATGAAGGCAAAGCCGATTGGAATCTGATCGCTGAAGTTAAAGAAAAGGCTAAGCTTCCTATAATCGGTAATGGAGATATCCGCAGTGCTGAGCAAGCAAGAAAGAGGCTTGAAGAATCAAAAGTGGACGCAGTCATGATAGGGCGAGGTGCTTTGCGTAACCCTGGAATTTTTAACGAATGCATTGGTCTCAATAACGATAGCTCTTGCTTGAAAATAATTCGTCGCTACCAGAAAAGTTTGAAAGAATATTATGATACGCGTTTTTCCCTCATCCTCTTAAGAAAATTCTCAGCCTGGCTTGCGTTCGGTAATCCGGGAGCTGCAAAATTTCGAAAGAATATGTTTGAGTGTGTCACTACTGCTGAGGTCATGGAAAAGGTTGAAGCATTTTTCCATAACGAAAATCCCCTCCCATTCGATGATAACGAAGAGTTCATGATGAGCGGTCATGGCTAGCCAGAAAGGGCTAGGTGGAGATTTTTGCGGTTCAAAGAGACCAAGCATAAATATTCTTTTATTTTTAAGTCCTGCAATATGCTGATGATGAGTAATGGAAAACAAACAACCCAAAACATTTAAGAAAACTCATTCCGACCGGGATCGAGCCAAGCACAAAAAACAGGAAGAGTTTACTCTTTATGGTTGGAACGCTTGCATGAGTGCCTTTAAAAAACGGCCAGAGAGTTTATTACGCTTGTTCTTCAGTAGAACCCGTACAACCGAATTGAAGGTAGTGAAAGCATGGTGTGCGGAAAAGAAACTTCCTTTTAGGCAATTGGATCAAGAGTCATTAAATAAAGTTGCATCAGGGACACATCATGAAGGTATCGTCATGGTGGTCCGCCCTTTGCCATGTGATTCGGTATACAAACTAATTCGCGGCGGTATCCCTAAAAACGGATTGGTGGTTGCCCTCGATGGAATTGAAAACCCTCATAATCAAGGTGCGATCTTGAGAAGTTGTGCCTATTTTGCGGCCAAAGGTTTAATTGTGCCGAATGCTGGAACGGTTTCAGGTATCACTCCCTCTGCTGCAAGAATGGCTGAAGGCGGTTGGGAATCGGTTCCAATTTATAGTAGTAGCGACCTATCCTCTTCTCTTAGGGATCTCAGAGAAAAGGGTTGGTACGTGGTTGGTGCCGACCTGAGCGCCAAGGAATCATTAAGTTCGGCAAAGATTTCTTTTCCCACTGTTCTCGTGTTTGGAAATGAACAAAAGGGTCTATCGGATCGAGTGAAACGTCGCTGCGATACTCTTGTCAATATTCCGGGTCAAGGAGACATGCAATCTCTAAACGTTTCGGTTGCGGCAGGAATAATGTTGGCAGACTTGGACCGACGAAGAAACAGCGATAAAAAATATAAGAAAACCAAATGATATTTTTTGCGAAGTTGCATCCTTTAATTGTTCATTTCCCTGTTGCCTTGTTAACCAGTGGCGTGGTGTTTGAAATTTATGGCAGCCTCAAAAAAGACGAGGTTGTTGAGGCAGCCGGTCGGTTCAACACGCGATTGGGGTTCTGGTGTATCTTCCCGGTTTTAATAGTCGGTTTTTTGGGGATGTTAAGTTTGGACAGTACTGAGAAATTTAAATACTTCCTTTCCAACCACATGCGTTTTGTTTTTCTCACCACTGGTATGTTCATAATTGCCATGGTGTTTTCCCGTTACTTCAGGAATCCATTCGGTAGAGTAATTTATTTTTTAGCTCTTATTGCAGGCCTAGTTTTTGTGCTGAATACCGGTTACTACGGGGGTGAACTCGTCCATCGTTTTGGTGTTTCCACCGCACAATAATGGGCCCTTTTCAAAATACTAATTGGTAGCCGGTAAAAAGGCAAATACACATGGTTACTAACCCGACAATGTAAAAGCCTTGAGCGGTTTTTGAAAAAGAATTGGTATAAGAATAGCCAACAGCAAAACCATAGAGAATAGTAAACAGGAAGGAATAACCCTGATGCCCTTCCACATCAACAGTCGTACGTAGGCTAATATCGACAGACATCATTCCTGAAAAACTTGCGACAACAGCAGCCAGGAGCCCCAAACTTAAGTTAAAACTTGCAGCTGAGTTTAGTTTCTGGTTGTTTCTCTTTTTGGCAAGAAAAAGTAAGGCCAGCCCAGCAACAAATAACGCGGGTGGAAAATGCGAAATAAATGGATGGAATGAGACGGAACTTACCATGCTATTAGGTACCAACGAGATGCTGAAATCAAAAGACAGGTATTCTTTTTGTTTGCTGAGTATCTAGGCAAGATATTTTTCTCGCGAGCAATGAGACAAGACCTGAAAGCTTGAAGATAACTGCTTCGCTAACAAAGAAAAGTCCTCTTAG
>Ga0315316_10002848_pt1 | contig 12498 bp, 11 predicted proteins | sample M160m3416metaG_FD_203702 | JGI IMG/M metagenome (GOLD analysis project Ga0315316, IMG submission 203702) | Ammonia-oxidizing marine archaeal communities from Monterey Bay, California, United States - M1 60m 3416 | ecosystem: Environmental > Aquatic > Marine > Intertidal zone | place: USA...
TTGTTGAGGCTAATATACCAGTTACTGTAGGTGGCCTTGTTGTCAATCCAGGAGACATACTTTTAGGAGATAAACATGGAGTTATTAGTATCCCGTCTGAGGTTGCTTCTGATTTAGACGCAGCGATTGCTAAAGTTGAAGCAGGCGAAAAGGAATTAATAGACGTATGTATAGCTCAAGATTTTTCTCCAGAAAGATTAAAAGATGCTTTATTAGCTAAATACGGACACCACAGATAAAAATATATGTTTGATGGCGAATTAGGGGTTAGGAAAAGGTTAGAAGAATTAGAAAATTCTTTGTCTCCATTTGCTTTAAAAGCTATTAATACTAAGGGACGTGATCGTCAAGAACCAAAATGTGATTTTAGAACAGATTTCCAAAGAGACCGAGATCGCATAATACATTCGAAAGCTTTTAGAAGAATTAAACATAAGACACAAGTATTTATTGCTCCAAAGGGAGACCATTACGTTACAAGGCTCACGCATACCCTGGAAGTAGCTCAGATTGCTAGAACAATATCTAGGGCTCTTAATCTTAATGAGGATTTAACAGAAGCTATAGCTCTGGGACATGATGTTGGACATACTCCATTTGGTCATATAGGCGAAGACGAGTTGGGTAAACTTGTTCCGGAAGGCTTTCGTCATAATAGACAAAGTGTTCGGATATTTGAGAGATTAGAGAAAGAAGGGGCAGGGTTAAACCTAACATGGGAAGTCCGACACGGAATATTACATCATTCTAAACCTAGAGGAGATTTCCTTTATGATGTAAATGAGATTGGATTAAGCTTAGAAGCGCAAGCTGTTCGCATATCTGATGCAGTAGCTTATTTGAACCATGATTTAGCAGATGCAGTAAGAGCTGGAGTCCTTAAAGAAGCTGACCTTCCAGACGAAGTGAATTCTGTGTTAGGTGGACGCCATTCTGAAAGAATAAATACGATGGTGTCAGATATTGTGTCTAATTCGTGGGATTGTACAGGCTTTACTGATTTTGATGGATTGCCAATTGTAACAATGAGTAAAAATGTTAGAAATGCCGTCAATGTACTTAGAGAATATATGTTTCAGAATGTTTATCTTCCAGAAGATGATAGTTTAGAAGGAAAGACTGCTAGAGGGATAATAAATTTATTATTCCAATACTACACAACTAATAAAGATAAAATACCTAAAGAATACAAATTACGTAGTGAAACTCCTGATAATGCAATAGTAGATTATATATCTGGTATGACAGACCAATATTCAATTATGATTGCAGAACAATTGTCTCCCGGAATTTCAAAAGTGTTTAATAGAGATCATTAGATTTATTAACTTAGAAAGATAATAATTTAATACCCTGATATAATCACCGAATGAATTCATCCAATTCCTCAGACAGGTTTTTTCAAAGATTAGTGTCTAATAGTGTTGTTCAAGTTTTGGAACACTTAGAGGCGATGCAAAGGGATGCCCATAGCCCTGAATATGCTCATTGGAAAAAAGAAGTTGATGATATTTGGAAAAGGATTTTTGAATTTATAAATAGTATGGGGGAAATTTCACAAAAAGAATCCCTAGAGACCATTAGAGAGACATGGGTTTCTTACATAACACATTATGGAATGATTGATCAGGCTCATAACTAAAGGGGAAATTATGTCTGAATCTAATGATCAACTTCACATACAACCGAATTTATTACAGGCTAGGCAAAAGTCTGTGATGGCGCATAAAATTTTGGTGAAATTTCAAGAAATGGGATTGCCTATTGATATGAATGATGAAGTAGCTAATTTAGCAATTAGTTTAGGGGATATCTGGAATTCACACCTTGCATTGACTGAAGAGATGCAAAAATTAATAGATGAGTGTGAAGATTGGGAATCGATAGCTAATTCTTTAACAGATATGTATACACACATTGATCATGTCGAATGGCATATAAATGGTATTAAAGATTTAATATTTAAAGTTTCTAAATATAGTTATGATAATTCGGAAATTGATATGTAGGTGGTATGAGTTAGAACATGGCTGATACAGAAGAAATAAAGTCAAAAATTGACCTTACAGACATTATATCTGAAACGGTACAACTGAAAAAATCAGGACGTAATTATAAAGCAAATTGCCCATTTCATAATGAAAAAACTCCTTCTTTTATAGTTGATCCAGTTAGACAAACTTGGCATTGTTTCGGCCAATGTTCTACAGGCGGTGATGTGTTTAGTTTTGTAATGAAATCTGAAAATGTGGATTTTGTTGAAGCTTTGCGATTATTAGCTTTTAAAGCTGGAGTAGATGTTTCCATTGATTCACAATCTTCTACAAAAACTCTTTTATACGATATTAACGATATAGCTTTGAAATTTTTCCAAGAAGCTTTGTTTACTGATGAAGCGATATTGGCTAGAGATTATATAAATTTAAGAGGTATAAAGGATGAATCTGTAGATATGTTTTCTTTGGGATACAGTCCAAAATCTATAGATGCATTAAAAACCCACTTAGCATTCCATGAAATAGATTTTGATCAGGCTATCAAATGTGGACTTTTAGCTATTTCTGCAAATGGGAGGGTACGAGATTTTTTTGGGGGGAGACTAATGTTTCCGATTCATGACACTAAAGGAAGGGTGTGTGGATTTGGCGCTAGAACTTTAGATGGGTCTCCTCCTAAATATATTAATACTCCTGCAACAAGTATATTTGACAAACAAAGTCTTGTTTATGGATTACATTTAGCGAATGATTCAATCAGATCATCGGATACAGGAGTGATAGTTGAAGGATATATGGATGTTATTACAGCACATGAATATGGGCATAAGAATGTTGTGGCCTCGATGGGAACTGCGCTTACAATTATGCAGGTTAATCAACTGAAAAGATTAGCTAAATCATTCGTATTGGCATTAGATCAAGATCTTGCGGGTCAAGAAGCTACATTAAGGAGTTTGGAAGCTTCTTGGAGAGTGTTTGATGGCAGAGACACAAAACAAAAGTCAGTTTTTACAGATGCACCTATTGAATTAAAAGTATTGTCTTTACCAGAAAGCAAAGACCCGGATGAATTTATTAGAAATTCTGACTCGAAGTGGGATGAAGTGATCACATCGGCCACACCAATATTTGATTATCTAACAACCGTTGTTTTTGCGAAATATGACATTAATTCTCCTGGAGGCAAAACTAGGGTTCTTAGTGTATTAGCTCCAATTTTGAACGCTATGGATACGCTAGATAAAGAGAAATACCTTTATGATATTTCTGAAAAATTAAGTATAGATGTTGATGTAATTAAGCTTGAGGTCGCGAATATACCTAGAAATCTTTCTGCTCCCATAAAAACAAACAAAAACAAAAATGTTAGAAGAAATGAAGAAAATATATTAGATGAAAAAATTTTATCATTATTATTTAAAAATTCTAATTTGAAAAACACATTTACAGAATCAGATTTAGAAGACCAATATTTTAATAAAGAAGAATCTAGGCAGCTATATAGGATTTGGTTAGATTCTGACTTGGAATCAAAGGATGCATTTGGTAGTTTATTAGAAGATTATTTGAAAATTGAGTATGACAATGCTGTGTTGCACAATTTTCCCGAAATGACTAATAGTGAACTGATTCAAAGTCTAGATGAGTATATAAGACTTATAAAAAGAAGATTTTTGATGAATAGAAGGTCTACGGTAGCCAATTCTATGGAAGATCCAACGATTATTGATAAAGAAGTTCAAGAAATGTTGATGAATTTAGATAAAGATATTTTAGATACATATCAATAACATATTTGCTAAAATGAAATAAGTTATATAAATGCGAAAATGAATAAATAGTGTTAGTGTTGATTGTATTACAAAATAAGGAGACAGGATGTCAACTGACGGAATTCAGAACTTGGGTGGAGATTCAGATTTAATTGGGGAAGCATTAAACAATAATCCTACCAAAGAAGATCGATATATATTAGAAGATAATAATAATAATAATAATGAAGACGATAATGACGAAATAACTGAAGATGATGACGACGACGACGATTCAGTTATGGAACTTGGTATGGAAAATAATAATGATGATGACGGGGACGTGGAAGAACCAACTCCATCCTTAGAAGACCTAAAAGCGAAGGCAGTTAAAGAATGGGAAAAAGAAATAGGTGTTAGTGAGGTAATTGATGATCCTGTTCGGATGTATTTACGAGAGATAGGTCGTGTTGACTTATTAAAAGCAGCCCAAGAACAAGACTTAGCAAGGAAATTTGAGGCTAAAAGGTATGTTGAGAGACTAGGTGAAGCTGATTCTCAAGCCGACCAAGTGTTTCCAAAGTCGCGTGATATTTTTGCCCGTATGCTTGAGGTTATTGGAGATAGTGAAAATATCATAAAAGCTTTACTAGTTGCAAAAGAAGTCCCATTTGACGGGACTCTTGCTGACTTGATGGCTAATCCTGATATACGTGCAGCTGTTGATGGAATATTTCAAGATGAGATCCTTGAACAAATTTCAGCTATTTATTCAGAGTTAATTGATCAAGATCCACCACCAATGGAAGATCTTAAAGAGATGATAAAACAGGCTTCAATTAACACTAGACTTATGCCAGACGATATTTTTAAAGTTTTAAATAAAAACCTAACATTATCTGAGGTTAGAGATGTCTCTGATTCAGATGATCTAGATGAATTAATGCAACCCTATGAGTTATTGTTCAGGCAAGCAATTGAAAGAATTAAAGATGCTGGAGATGAAGCTCAACAACATTTATCAGAAGCGAATTTGAGACTTGTAGTTAGTGTTGCTAAAAAATATATTGGCCGAGGTATGTCACTTTTAGATTTGATTCAAGAAGGCAATATAGGACTTATAAGAGCAGTTGAAAAATTTGATTATAGGAAGGGATTTAAATTTAGCACATATGCTACTTGGTGGATTAGGCAAGCTATCACTAGAGCAATTGCAGACCAAGCTAGAACTATTAGAATTCCTGTACATATGGTCGAAACTATTAATAAGCTGTTGCGTGTTACCCGCCGATTAGTTCAAGAATATGGAAGAGAACCAACCAGTGAAGAAATAGCCGAAGAGATGGAAATATCCCCAGATAAAGTTAGGGAAATATTAAAGATTTCACAAGAACCTGTTTCTCTTGAAACCCCTATTGGAGAAGAAGAAGATAGTCACTTAGGAGATTTTATTCCTGATACCACAGCTTTGGCGCCAGTTGAAGCTGCTTCATACCAACTTTTGAGAGAACAAGTAACGGATGTTTTGCATACTTTAAATGAGAGAGAAGCAAGAGTTTTGGAATTGAGGTTTGGTTTGGAAGATGGTCGAAGTAGAACTTTGGAAGAAGTAGGAAAGGATTTTGGGGTAACAAGGGAAAGAATTCGTCAGATAGAAGCAAAAGCTTTAAGGAAGTTAAGGCACCCTAATAGATCTAAAAAACTTAAAGATTATCTAGATTCCTAGAAATTTTTGTAAGGTGAATAATATTTCAAAGCCTAAAGTTGCTGTTATTAGCACGTCTCCTGATACTATTTTAAATGATATTGAAAAAGCTATGGAATTAGCGAATTATCAGCTTTATTTAGATTCGTCTATTGATACGGTCTTGAAAATTAATACTTCATGGCAACATTACTATCCGGCTTGTTCTACTTCTCCTTGGCAACTAGATGGAGTTATTTCTACATTAAAAAATGCCGGGTATAATAAAATAATACCTGCTCATAATGGAACAGTTGTTGTTGATTCCAGAGAAGGAGAATTAAATAACAAACATAAATCAGTCCAAGAAATGCATAATCTTAAAAGTGTACATTTGGAAGATATGAAATGGATTCCGTTTAAAGGTATAGATGACTTACTAGTTTTAAATAAGATTTATGAAAAGGGTATTTATATCCCTGAAATTTTAGTTAACAAAAATATAATTCACCTACCTACTATGAAAACGCATGTTTTTACCACAATAACTGGTGCTATGAAGAATGCATTTGGGGGATTATTAAATTTTCAAAGACACTGGACTCATTCTGTTATACATGAAACATTAGTTGATTTATTGAGGATTCAAAAGCAAATACATCCAGGTATTTTTGCTGTAACTGATGGTACATTTGCAGGATCAGGTTCAGGCCCAAGAGCTATGTCGTGGCATGAAAAAAATATAATTATTGCTGGAGGGGATCAGGTTGCTGTTGATGCTGTATCGGCACATATGATGGGCTTTGATCCAATGAAAATACCGTTTATACGAATTGCACATGAATCTGGGTTAGGATGTGGAAAAATTGAAGATATTGATGTCTTAGGTGAAGATATAAAAAAAATTAACTGGAATTTTGATGTTGGAAACACTTTTGCTAGTAAAGGACAAAAATTAATATATTGGGGCCCTCTCAAGCCATTAGAAAAAATTTTGCTCAGGTCTTGGTTAACACCATTAGCATATATTGCCTCCAATCTTTATCATAATCAGTATTGGCTTAATGTGATCGGGAAAAAGCGTATTAGTAAAGCAATGCAAACAAAGTGGGGAGAATTATTTAATAAATACTAATTTTCAGTAAGTAATTTATTCCTCAGTGTTATTTGCTTCATCAGACTGCCCACTTTCAGAATCAGCACCTCCGGTAACCTCTGTACCTTCATTATCTTCTGCATAGCCTTCCCGTTCTACTCTTGGGGCTACTACGCTGGCTACTAATTCTTCCGAGTCATTTATTATTTGAACTGAGTCATCGATAGCTATGTCATTGACGTATAGTTTTATCTCGAAATCAATTAATAATTCGGCATTAAGTGTCAAAGACGCAGGAATATTTAGGGGTAATGCCTCAACTGTCACGCTTTGTAATGGTTGTAATAAAGTTCCGCCAGCACTTCGTACGGCAGGAGATGTGCCCTCTATGAGTATTGGGACTTCAGCCCTAACAGATTTTTTAACATCAACTTTAAAGAAATCGACATGTATTAATGTGTCTGTTACAGGATGATATTGAATTTCTCGTATAAAGCATAAATTGTCTTCTTTGCTTCCTTCCACTATGATTTTTACAGGTATATTAGTACCTGCTTGAGATATTATTTTTGATAGTTTAACTGTGTTACATTGAAGATATTGTGCGTCAATCCCACTTCCATAAAGATGTAATGGTGTTATCCCAATTTTTCGTAGATTGGATACTTTTTTACCTAATACTTCTCTTTTCTCTACCGTAAGATTTAAATCGTCCATTTAAAATTTCCTAATTATTGTACAAAAATGCGAAACTCGATAATTTTAACATAGTAAGTGTAACTAAACGACTCTTCATTAATAATTACGAGAGTAGATCTGCTATTTTTTTAACAACTATGATTTTTTTGCTAGGATTTAATCCAAATATATAGATTTGAATTTTTATTGATAATCTTCTGATATGTTTTTTCTATATCTTTCAAGTATCTTTTTTAATTGTTCTATTGGAATAGATCTTCTAACATTGCCATCTCTTCCTTCTAACGTTTCGGCACGTAAAATAGAATTTATGATTGATTCTTCAGTGGCTTCAACAACTCCTCTAAATATAGAAGCTAAATGGGCATCATCAATTTGAGGTCTTTCTTGTGATGTAGAAAAAGCTAATGCTAATGAACCGCTTCCATGACTAATTATACCTCCAGATCTAGCCAATCCAATAGGGGCTCTTTTTGCCATTCGGTTTAATTGTCTAGCAGTTACTGGAGCATCTGTAGCTATAATGAAACAAATAGATCCTCCAGTTTCATCAGAAACACCGGGAGGCTTCAAGTGTTCTCCAATAGGGATTCCTGACATTCTGAGGTCTGAAGGGTCTCCCATATTGCACAATGTTAATACTCCTATAGTATAAATTCCTAAGAGAGATTCACAAATTCGTGACGCAGTCCCTATTCCTCCTTTCCAGCCAAATCCTGTCATTCCTGTTCCTGCACCAACATTACCTTCTTGTATGTTAGGGGAGGTTGCTTGATTAATAGAGTCCATCAAATCAACATTTTTAACATGTTTACCTATAACGTCATTTAAAAATCCGTCATTACATTCTAAAACTAGGGGATTAAACGATCTGATTCCAGGGTTTAAGTCCGATAAATGATTGACCATAGCATCAGCAATTGACCATACATTTAACGTATTGGTTAAAGATATTGGACTTTCTAATCTCCCAAGTTCCATGATTTGCATAATTCCTATGGATTTGCCAAATCCATTTAATGCATGTGCACTGGCAGGAACTTTTTCTCTAAATAAATTTCCTGAGTGGGGGAGGATAGTTGTGATTCCAGTCCTTATAGGCCCTTGACCTGGTCGTAGCTGGCCTTCACCAGATATGATCGTTTTATGCCCTACTCGAACATCTGTGACGTCTGTAATAGAATTCTGAGGGCCTCTTTCTAAAATTCCTAAACTCATACCAAGGTCAGCTGCACGTGGTCTATATTCTGGGTTTGTTGATTTCACAATACGTCCTAAATTTTCATATCAATATATTTTATCAATATTATGATAATCCTACACCTATTAAGGTGCCACTAATGTAAGTAATTAAGGCTGCAGCTGATCCAAAAAATAGCATTCTCATAGATCCTTTCAGTAAGTTGACGCCTGTGTTTAAGGCAGTTATTCCGCCAATGATCATTAGAAAAAATATGCTTAGTAAACTAGTTAGTATTAGAGCTAGAGTGCCAGAAGTTAACATAAAAGGAATAATCGGAACAATGGCGCCTAGTGTAAATGATAATATACTTGTAATACTAGCAATAATTGGTGATCCTAAATCATTTGGATTCAGTCCCAATTCTTCTCGAGCCATTGTATCTATAGCAGATTCTGGATTATTAATTATTGATTGAGCGGTTTCTGTTGCTAAACCTTCAGGTAATCCTTTTGCCATATATATTAATTTAAGTTCTTCCAGTTCTTCTTCGGGCCATAGGGTTAGTTCTTCAGTTTCTTTACGGATCTGGTATTCGTATAAATCAACTTGAGCTTTCACAGAAACATATTCTCCGGCACCCATAGACAATGAACCAGCCAAAAGACCTGCAAATCCAGCTAATAGAATGAATTCAGGATTACCTGTAGCGGTTGCTCCTCCTGCGAATCCCATAATCAGACAAAAGTTTGAAATTAACCCATCGTTGATTCCTAGTACAGCAGCCCTAACGTTACCATGTGTTACTGACTTATGAGTAGATTCATTTTCTTGGTGACTTTTTGAGGAAATGGGGGATGCCATTTGTAAGATTGTTTTAGCATGATTCCTTTCTTCTTTAGATAAAAATTTAGCTTCGGGGTCTTTATCGTATATTTTTACTCCGGCACTTTCTATTCTTGATAACCAAGGTAAAATTTTATCTGGTCCAAATAGGTTGCATATTAATTTGACATACATTGTTCGGACAGTATTTTTGTTGTAATTCAGTTTTGAACTATCTATTCCGATAAGGTTTGCCCAATGCGAGGCATGTCGCATTTCTGATTCAGCTAATTTAATAAATATTGAAGCTTTTTCTGGCTCTGCATAGCTTTTAGCTACTATGTTATAAATAGATGCGGCTTCTAGTTCATCGCGTAGATAAGTTTTATATTTTTTACGGTTTTTGCGATTAATCATGTCTAAATTTTATACTATGACGGATAAGCTTTACTAGATTCTATGCGTTTTCTATAATTTGACTGTGGTTTATTAAACTTGGTATACATTATCAAATTCGGGTTTTTTCATTTTTAAGGAAGTGCAATTTGATGATTCGAAATATAGCTGTTATTAGTCCTGGAGATATGGGGCACTCTGTTGGGCGAGTTCTTGCAGAGTACGGGTTCAATATTTTCACCTGTTTAGAAGGACGTAGTGAAAGAACACAAAAATTAGCACACTCTGCACAATTTAAGATACTAAATAATTATGAAGAACTTGTCGACCAATCAGATTTAGTTATGTCAATTTTGCCCCCAGACTATGCCTCTGAATTAGTTGATAAAATTGTTAATATTCTTGAATCAAGTAGCGGAAGACAAATTTATTTTGTTGATTGCAATGCTATTTCGCCATCTAAATCAATATCTTTGGCAGAAAAAATCAATAATGCCGGAGGTAAATTTATTGATGGAGGAATTATAGGACTTTCTCCTTCAAAAGGAGATGTTCCTAGGTTTTATGTTTCAGGACCTGATGCTTACATTATGAAGGATCTAGATGGACAAGGTATATCTGTTCAAGTAATGAGTGATAAGGTGGGCGATGCCTCTGCTATAAAAATGTGTTACGCAGCCCTTACCAAAGGTACAAATACATTACAGCTAGCATTGTTGATTGCAGCTCAAAAGATGGGAGTTTTGGGTTACTTAAAAGATGAGTTTGAGTCAAGTCAACAAAACCATTACGTAGCAATGGAAAAAAATCTTTCATCTTTGCCTGCAAATTCCCACAGGTGGATTGGGGAAATGAAAGAGATTGCTAGAACGTTTCAAGAAGTTGGGGTTACCCCATTATTTCATCAAGGGTCAGAAGAAATATATAAGTTATTATTAGAAACATCTTTTGCTGACGAAACACCTGAAACTATTGATTTAGATAGGACTGTTTGGCAAATGATTGAATCTTTAAGCGATATGTCAAAGTAATATTATTATGAAAAAATTAGTATTAGATAGTATAGGTTTTCCACCAATATTTAAATCTGTAGAGACTGATATCCCACAAATATCAGATGAGGAAGTTCTAGTAAAAGTCACTGCTGTTGGACTCTGCTACCATGACATTCTTATTAGTGAAGGAATATTGCGTCGAGGTGTTAAAGACGAATTAGTTTTGGGTCATGAATTTTCAGGAGAAGTTATTCGTATTGGAAAATCCATCCAAGATTTAAATATAAATGACAAAGTGATTACTACTTTGACTTCATCATGTGGCAATTGTACAACTTGCATTCAAGGAAATGATTACCACTGCCCAAATTCTGATGGGTTTGGACATGGGATAGATGGTGGATTATCTCAATATATTGCATTAAGACGTGAGAACATCATTAAATTGCCAGAGTCGATTGATCCGATTGCTGCTTCATTGATAGCTTGTCCTATTGGAGTTTCTTTTAAAGCTCTAATGGATGTTGCTAATATTCAACAAGATCATACTGTAGTTATATTTGGTGCAGGAGGTGGTTTAGGTATTCATGCTGTTCAAATTGCTAGAGCGGTAGGTGCTGATGTAATAGCATTCACTTCATCACCAAATAAGTTAGAGAAATTAAATGTATTTACTGATAAAGTCTTTTTAATTGAAGAAGATTTAGATCCTGCGGAAATAGTTTTTTCTTTAACTAGTAATAAAGGTGCAGATTTAGTTTTTAATCCAGTAGGAGGTGCATTATTTAAAGCTTCTATTAGATGTCTTTCTATAGGAGGCAAAATGCTTCTTTTGGGTCAAGTAGATTCTTCACTCGTATCTATCAATATAGCAGAAATATTATTTAGGGAAATATCAATCATAGGTTCAGTAGGAGCTGACAGAAATCACATTAGTAAAGTTATGAATATGATTTCTGAAGGTGTAATTCACCCAGTCATAGGTGAGACCATGTCATTTCAGAATATATCACAAGCCTACAAGACACTCAGTTTAAATTCTGTGCCTGGTAGAATAGTACTTACTTTATAGAAGTTAAATTAATTCTTTCTAAAGGGGATAGGTAAGTTCTTTTGTTCCCAGGTGACCAATACTTGGCTTGCGATAGCAATAGAACTGTAGGTACCTGCTACTACACCAATTAATAATACTATTAAGAATTCTCTTATTGTGGTTCCGCCAAATAGCAATAAAGCCAATAATGTTACGAGAAGAGTAAAGCTTGTATTTACAGATCTTCCGATTGTTTCAGATATACTCAGATTTACTACTTCAGTGAAGGGTCTGTTGGAATATGAGAGTACATTTTCTCTGATTTTATCGAATACCACTATTGTGTCATTAACACTGTATCCGATAACTGTTAGAAGTGCTATTAAGAACATAGTGTTAACTTCCATATCCATGGTTTCACCCAAAATAGCAAATATACCTATTACAATAATTGCGTCATGTAGTAATGCTATTATTGCTGCAAATCCATACCTAAATGGGCTAGGTACGTTTCTAAAAGCCCACCATATATAGAAGAATATACCTATCGCTGCTGCGAGAACTGCCCAAAAAGCATTTAAGACTGTTTCTTGTGCAACTACGGGAGATACTAAATCAAATCCTTGTAAAATACTTTCTTGGTTTTCGCTAGAACTTAATCGCGTTGTTAAACTCTCAACTAGGGTATCCTTTTCTGATTCATTTAATTCTTTTGTTCGTACAAAAAAGGAATTATCTCCCATATTTTGAACTGTTGACTCGGAATATCCTGTAATAGTTAGTTGATCTCGTAATTCCTCTTGAGTTATTTTAGGGTTTTCAGGAAACACTAGAGTCAT
>Ga0315316_10002849_pt1 | contig 12497 bp, 7 predicted proteins | sample M160m3416metaG_FD_203702 | JGI IMG/M metagenome (GOLD analysis project Ga0315316, IMG submission 203702) | Ammonia-oxidizing marine archaeal communities from Monterey Bay, California, United States - M1 60m 3416 | ecosystem: Environmental > Aquatic > Marine > Intertidal zone | place: USA...
GGTACCAACAGGAAAAGTAGGCTCCAAAACCGTCCCACTGTGACTCTCCCAAAAATTTTAAGTAATGTAACGTTTGTTACGTAATGTGTGAATTACTATTTGCTTGACCCAACACCCTGAAATACCGGTGCCGTCTTAGGGCGACTTGCTGGCTCATAGGGCAAACTCAAAACATATGCCGCCAGTGACCAGGCCTCTGCCTTAGTTAACTTCGTATTCGAAGGCATCGGACTCCCTTCAATACCACCTGTAATTCTCTGATAAATATCAATCGGCCGGCGGCCTCCACGATAGTTACCGATACGTAGATTACGAGGTTTAATATTTCTTGGTTTCACTACACCTATCTGAGCGAGGTGTTCACGATAAAAGTAATCCGGGATTCCGGCGGAAACGCCATCTTCACCGGAACCGGAAGCATCTCCAGGCTCATTCCCCAAATGTTCAAGTGTCCAGTTATCAAACAGATTAGTTTGCCCATCTCCTACAGCGGTCCGTCCGTGACAACTATAACAGTTGGCCTTTGATTGATAGAACAATTTTCTGCCCAACTCGATACTCTCATCCGAATCCCATTCCTCCGGAGCTTTTTCGATACTACGCTGAACGGTCCCGGTGCCACCAGGGGTAGCCCAGGGCAACACAACCGGTGTGAGCAACTCTTTAACAACTTGAAGGTCATCCCCAGCTACAACATCACCAAATCGGACCAGAATCTTTTCGGGATTATCGGGCAGGTCATTCGGATCACTTGCCGTTGAATACGCCTCATCGATTAGCTCACGCTCCATCTTTCCACGAATCGAAAGATAAATCACATAATCAATTATCGCCTCACGTTCAGGCTTAGGAAGCACCCGAAAACTCGGCATCGCAGTACCCGCAATACCTTCCTCAAGTAGATGGCGAAAGTCGGCTTTGGACGGTCTTTTATAGGCACCATCCCCATCGGTAAGCTTGAACTTAAACTGCCCCATTCTATAGTCACGAGGATATGGATTTAAAAACTCTGCCGTCGGCCCATGTCCGTCACCAGAAATACCGTGGCAGTGTCCACAATGCCTACGATACAAACCACTTTCGAGGCCATTATCACTATTTTCGTCTCCTTTATAGGTGACAGGACCGGCGGCAACCTTAAGCTTTCGCAGGCTGATTAAGTTGTCCAGACCAACACCGCCAGGTAAACGAGGTTCATCCGGAGTCCCAAACAAACCCTCAAGAATTTCACTGACGTTCTTTTTCTGAGCTTCGGATAACGTGACAGTTTGCTCACTTAGCAGTTGAGGCTTACTGACATCCACCTTGTACTCGACGGCTCGAATGTAAGCTTCGTTTATTTGAAACGATGCTGGTTCCGAATTACAACCGGTGAGCACGAACATACATGCAAATAACAAAGAAGCCATCGAGGCTTTGCCTTGCAAACTTGTCATTACTGTTAATCGTTTTAGTTTCATTCCTGCTATTGCTTTACTTGAAACCGCGGTTAATTGTTTTAATTAGTTGACTACAACGCTTTATTAAAGTCAGCAGCATTGATGGTAATCTGAAGATCTATATCCTGCCCATCTTCCAGAGTCTGTAAAGTGAAACCACCACGACTCACTGACACATCCTCTCCGTTAACCTTCATCGAAAAAGATCCCGATGGAATTACTTCATGCCAAAACTTGAATGGCAATTCGACGCCCGTTGGGACATTCTTAATTTCAAAAGTTCCATCTTTGCCAGTCACTGCATACAAGGAGTTATCACGCACGATGATGTAAGACCCCATCCAGGGGTGAGCACTACATGAAACTCCAAATGGTTTTGACTCCTGAAACCCAGGCTTGTAATTAACAGAAGCTCCGGCACCGATTTGCAAATTAGCAGACGTCAAACCATCTAGCTTCGCGTTGTGGCCGACGCTGTCGCTGTTAAGAATCTCAAGAGTCTGGCCCGTACGCATGGCTTTGATACGGGAGAGAAAAATACAAGACTTTTGGTCAAAAGCTAAATCACCATCTAAAACAGCCGATCCTTGCGCCTGATAGTCAGAGTGATCCCATTTTTCATTACCAACTTCAAAATCACCATCATAAAACAGAAGTCCCCATTGAAGGGCACCATCATTTACCAATACACGGCGATTGACCTCAGCACTGCATACATTGGCGTCTTTGTTGACGGCGTAACTCACGAACTTTGAGGTATTAATACTACCTTCGATGGTGACCTTTCCTGTAATATTGGCAAATCCCGTCGGCTCCGGCAATTCAACCTCCCCAGCACCGCTACCGGTCGCTTCAAGCTTGAATGCCAAAGCAACTTCACTCACGTTACCTTCGTCCGACTCACCGAGGCTACCCGGAAGTCCACGCCGACATCCCGGAACTACAGACATCGCAATTAGCAATGTAAGACCAAAAATTTTGCTTGTAGATTTCATTTTCAATTCCCAACACTTCAGAACGACTGTTCGCAAAGCAATGATTATTTGAACTGATCTGCACCAATGACAATGGTTCCAAAGTCAGTAGTCTTGCCATCTTCAATTTTAATTTTCACACGACCGCGAGCCCATTCAACCGTCTCACCATCCTGTGTAACCTGCTGAATATAGCCGGCTTTTTCCTGCCAAATCTGGAACTCAAATTCACCCACTGGAAGATTTTTGATTTCCAGATTTCCATCTTTATCACTGACACCGATGTAGGGGTCGTTACGAACAACAATCCAACCGGTCATCCAAGGGTGAATGGAGCAACTGACCTTGGTAGGCAGACGCTCTTCCATAGAATACGACTGACTTATTTTGGCGCCTGACGGCAAAATTGGATTGATCACCGGATTAAAAAAGGTATCAACCTTCACATTATGGCCCACAGGATCACTGTTTTTAAAATTGATCTTTTGCTTTGTCCAGACCGACGTCACTCGAGGCTCGAAACGACATTTAACATTGTCTACGATAACCGGTGCTTCCAGAGTATCGTTGTAGGAGGGATGAATCTTGGCCGGAGTACGATCACGATAGAACACGATCACATTCGCAATCCCCTTGGTTTCAGGGTTTACTACCAGTGACTCATCCACTAGGCCAAATTTACCACAGATCGCAGCATCACGTGTAACCGCAATCTTCGGCGGAGCCGCATATTCACCACCATAGGTAAATTTAAACTGAACGTTACCCCACCCCTGAGCCATGCTTGAGCTGGAAATTAACACAATACCCGTCAGGGCTAAAATTAAGGTTCTTAAGTTTTTCATTTTTTTCTCCGATTCCACGGTCTATAAACCATTCTTTGGCAACGCCGCAAATTTAATCTAGCTCGTCCTGAGCCAGCACCTACCCCAAAAGGTAGGATTTTCTAATAGGCGGGAGGATACAAGCGGAATCGTTTTGGCCTGCATCCCGATTAAAGGTATCTTATTACTCCTCCGAGGCAGCAGCGGCTGCCGCTGCTGCTGCTTCCTTAGCCGCTTTGGCTTCTTCCACTAATTTGGCAACCGATGCACGATCTTTTGCATAGTTGTCAAAATTCATCAGTAGGTCCACCAAAGCATTTACCGTCTCCGGACTATTACCATGAAACAGTTTATAAGTCTGAATCGCACCCAAGTGCTCTTGGGTACTATCGTAAGGTACAATCACCGGCATCGCCGTATAAGGTAAAATTGCATTAGGTTTTGCGATCCAACGTTTTACGTAATCTGCTCGCAACCGTTTGTGCACCAGACCAAGATCTGGAGCGAGCCCTTTAGGCGTTCCATTTGGCATAAAGTCGGCGACAGCATGACATTTCACGCAGTAGTCCTGACTCACGACTATCTGCATCGCATCAGCAAGACGATCACCAGGCTGAGTACCCTCATTACGATTAACGTATGCCGCATCCGCTTCCGCTAAGTGATCGCCATTCACACGATAATCGTGTTCATACGGGTAAATCGCGTTATCACGAGCGGCAAAGTAATTAACAATCTTAGTTGCTTCGTCACTCGACATATTGAATTTGGGCATTCGCAATACAACTGCCGGCCGAATACTATAAGGTTCCAGCAGGAAGTCATGGAACCATTGGTTCTGTACTTTTGCACCTTCGCCCACTAAAGGCGGAGCGACCCAGGCCCAGCTTTCTGAACCTTTCGCCTGAGGATTTGACAACCTCTCTCGCTGTGTCACGTAGGGCAACAAATATCTCGAAAGGACTCCTCCATACGCATTGGAACGATTTGCCACAGCGGCTGGCTGAATCCGTGAAACATTAGACCCGGATGCGGCAATTCCACCCTTTAATGGGCTTGCTGTCCACAACTGGAACTGCAACTCCCCAACACCCTTCAGCTGGAATGGATCTTCGAGATATTCATCAATCGGGTCACCAAATTCCGCATCCGTTGCTGAGGCCAAGCCGGAATTACCAACCGTTGGCATCCCAGCAATTGTCCCCACGGTTCGGTCACGATCGTTGGACTGACCGGCCGCATCAATTTCCTCCTGACTATAGGGAGGAACCATAAAGGGATACTCTTTCGTCAGATCCACATGCTGTGCCAACAAAGTTCCAAGTTGATCTTCGGTCATATCGAGTGTCCATTTCTCAGCTTCCAGAATATGACAACCGGCACAATTGTACTTGTCGATCACCTGCTTACCTTCAATCAACGCTTTCGCACGCGAATCTGGCTGATACAGATACTTGGTTCGCGGCGGATCAGCTATTAACCCAAGCACAAAGGTGATAACAGCTTCACGGTCTTCCGTGCTGAACGGGAAGAGAGGCATACGAAGACGAGCGTTATACTCAATACCATCTGTCTTGTGATAATCGTATGAACGCGGTTCGCGAAGCTTTTGATAAATAAAGCCCGTACGATTATGAGAGTGCAACTGCTGACCATAGAAATCACTCAGCTCATCATCATATCGACTTAACCGAACGTCACGTTCCGCATGCTCATGATCATCAGCATGTCCACCATCAGCATGTCCACCATCAGCATGTCCACCATCAGCATGTCCACCATCAGCATGTCCACCATCGTCATGTCCACCATCGTCATGTCCACCATCGCCATGTCCACCATCGCCATGTTCATCGCGATGAACGTATTCGGCAATGTGCTCAAATGCCAGTTTAGATGGGTCTTTTCGCCCCCAGTCAGCAAGTCCCGCACCGATGGGCTTCGCGTCTTCAAACCCTGGGATATCATGGCACCCATAACATCCATATTTACCTAACGCCTTACGTCCGATGTAAATCAGCTTGGTGTCAACATCGAGAACCGTCGAAGTATCGCGTCGCAATTCTTCTTCGGCGACTTTAATACCTGAAGCACCGGCTGGAATCCCCTTTTGAGCATATTCTTTAGCGACTGCTTCATAGAAGGAATCAGACAGATTTACTAAAAGCAAGTCTTCCATAGACTGACTCAGGCTTCCACCTTCCTGGACAGCCGCTAAAGAGAATTCCCCATCAGCTACACGCCAGTCCAATCCTTCACCTAGCAGATAAGTCACGATATCAAGAACAGGGTCGACGACGGTTTCATTACCATCGGCATCCTTAACAATTTCAACATCGATAAACAAGTCCGGCATGACCGTACGAGCATGATACTTCGTTGGCTCTTTGATCCAACTATACAACCATTTGCCGGCGTCAGCAAAACCCGCAAATTTACCACCCAGGTCAGACAAATCCGGACCTTGCACAAATTCATCTGGCGTTCGAAATTTTTCTATCTCCGCCAACTGGGGATCGTTGTGACTATGACATGCCAAACAACCTCGTTCCTGAAAGGCGATTTTACCGCGGGCAACATCACCTTCAACATCAGCTTGAGGCATCAGATACTCAAACCCTTGCGAGTAGGCTTTCAGATATTCGACCATACCCAAGATTTCTACTTTTTCGAATTCCTTAGCTGCAGCGTCGGATTCATTTAGTGGTTTACTGAAGTGAGAATGCAAATTGAAAAACCTGGGCATGCGGCTACTTGGGCGGAAGTTCTGCGGATCAGAGATCCAGTCGTATAAAAACTGATCACTATTCTTCTTCGCTACGTAACGCAAACTTGGCCCCGCTTTTCGCAGAACCCCGGGAGCTTCAATGTCAGCAAGCACACCGGCCAAACGAGAGCTTTCAGCACTGTCTAGCTTTGGTTCTTCCGAAGCTGCATCGGCTTCGAGAACGCTGACGAGGTCATAACGTGTCTGACGATCTTCTGGGTGAGCAGCCAACTGCCCAGCGAGCTTATGAGCTTGTTCACCGAGCCCACTAAAGCCATCCTGTGCCTGCAACTGCAGGGCCGCCGCAAAATAGTTAGGCTCTAATCGCAAATCCGGACCAACACGTTTATCTGCACCGGCATAACCATTCATTTCGTGGCAGCCAAAACAACCAAACTTTCGGATCGTGTTATACCCACGAACAACCTTAGGAGCAGGAGCTTCTGGAAACTTGAGGCTCGGCTCAAGCTCAGTAACATTGTGATGGCATTTTAAACAGGTCGACTCAATAAATCGTTTGGGATGCTGCGGGTAAATCCAGTGATGATTATCAAACCAACCATGCTCTTCCATCCAACGCTTACGGTCCAATTCACTGTCAGGCATGTGTGATGCCCACTTAAATTCCGTCGCACTTCCCTGCCCTTCATGACAAATTGTACAAGCAAAATCGGATACCTTATGGGGGCTGAGCGAACCAACGAAAAGGTCGAGTCGAGGGTGGCTGGCAAATGGGTGCCCAATACCTCGTCGCACAACAAGCTTCAGTTCTGTTTTGGATGCATCCTGCTGAACATCAAGCAGACGTGCCGCTACCACGTCAGGATTAACCACCGGGTCACCATCAACACTCACAATGACGTCACCGACCTCCAGCCCTGCACGAGTGTGCCGCGCAAGCGTACTGTTCTTGATCGGGCTCGCATCGGTTTCAGACTGCAATAATGCCTTTAGAATCTCTTCGCCCGAGAATTCTTCATCCAGATTGAGAGCTTCAACAATTTCAGCTTTCTTGGCCACTGAGTTTGGAGCCACATAGGAGATGGTGACATCGTCTGCACTATAAAGTCCTCTCGGTGAGAACCGCAAACCATATCCGTACTCAGCCAACGACTGCTGACGCTCCTGGGCTTTCCCACCAATCGGTCGCAATTCCTGCAGAGGATTGCCTTCATCATCAGCTTCGACGCTGCCATCATTGCCAATCCTATCCTGGAGTGCCGTCGGCGGAACCTGCAGGACAATCTCGATCATTCGGTCGGATACAAAACCAGGTTCTGTAGCCTGGCCGGGGACGGATTTCTCCATCATTTGATGACAAGTTGTACAACGATCAAAACGACGAACCTTCTTAAAGTTATAATCCTGCTCAAGATCATCGCTCCAAAGGTTATCAATATCCAAAGGCCCATTGAAAGCATCAAGGATCGGAAGTTCCAACCAGGCCTTCCCCAGCCACTTGCCTTCCCATAATGCTGAATGACTAGTACTGATGGCATCATTCAGACGCACTTTATCGGCATTCACTTCATCAAGAGCTTTTTGCGATTCACGAACAGAAGCCTGAAATTTATTGGCAATTGCTCCCAATTGACGACGAAAGTACGTTGCCTTTTCATACTTCAATTCATAGGCATTTAAGCCGTCAGCTGGATTTTCAAGGATCTCTTCCAATTTATCTTTAAGACGCGACTTTCCGTCTTCATCGTTAGCACTAAACGCAATACCCAATTGCGATGCCGTTTCATCCCGGTTAGCTCTTTTGAACTTCGTATCGGAAAGTATCTTATCCTCTTTAGCTTTCAGCAAGCGAACGGCTTCACTTAAAGCGAAGGCCATCGCTTCACGAGCTGCGATCTGTTCTTCCGGCTGCCTATCTTCATCATCACGCTGCCATACTGACTTGGCGTCTTCCAAATCTTGTACAAAATCGGCCGTAATAAGTGCTGCCAATTCCATAGCCCCACTAGCTTCCGGATCACCTTCGGCCGCTTTCAGAGATTCCGTCTTGCCCAAAAACTCTAAAAACTCTTCTACAACTTCCACACCTTCCGTGGTGCTCCCTTTCGCATTCTCAAGCTCGCTTTTAGCCACTTCCAAACGGCCCAGCACATCCGCAGTCTGACTTTCCATCAATCGCCACTGACTAACCGTAAGGTCAATCGCTCGAGCTTCCTTCTGGTATTCTTTCCACGGGCGATCGTGGTCTTTCCAGAACATCCAAACCGTGGAGAACACCAAGATGACTGACGTGACGGCAAAAATCACATGCATCTTCTTGATGTCGCGTACTGTTTTGTCAGTTGCAGGCATTGTTAGTCTACTTCTGCTTTCTCTTACAGTGCTAAGTCTTTATATAGTTACGAATCGAATCCGAAATTCGGTTCACTAGAAGTTAATAAAATACTCGGGAATCGAGATAAAGTATTTCATACTTAATACCCAACGGGCGAGCATCTTGATGGGCAGCAAAGCCATCCAGAGCATCAGATTCATCATCACCATATAACGAATCAATCCCATACGTTTGTACATCGGCTGAAACAAGCGTTTCTTATCCCACAATGCCAGCAGGGGCGGCAAAATGGCAAAGTATCCAATCAACAGGATAATTCCAACACACTCTCGCTGAGCGATCACGAAAACCTTCGTAAGGAACGGTGCTTGAGGATCTGGCTTCGGCAATGGCTGGCCCAACATTTCGACCCAGACATACTGAGATAAATCGACATTATTCATTGCTTCAACAGCATGGGAGTCCCAGTACTCATAGAACCCAAAGAAATTCCAGTTCGGACCGCGAAGAAACGTCCCCATAATGATCAGCGTGACCCATAAGACCAAAAATCCAAACTGGAAGGTCAGATAGGCAAACTTACGCTCATTAATGGTGTAGTAACCATTTCCTTTTTTGTTAAAGTCGATGTACGGAATCGCCATGAGACCGGCAACAATCATACTTGGCAGTACCACACCAGCCATCCACGGGTCATAATAGACAAGCATTTCCTGCAATCCGAGGAAATACCATGGGGCTTTCGACGGATTAGGAGTCTTGACCGCACTGGCAGGTTCTTCAAGCGGGGCCTGCAGCACAATCGCCCACAACAACAACAAGGCCGTCAAAGCCACCATGCAAATCAATTCGGTATAAACCAAGTCCGGCCAAACGAGCACTTTCTCCCGCTCAGTTTCCGTCGCTTCCAAAGGTAATTCACCATTAGCAATGCGTCTGTCATTTTCCACAGCCTTCGAGGTTGCCAACCAGGTGAAAAATGCCAACAGGAAGATCAAGCCAACAATCGGCACATTATCAGGCTTCGTGACAATCGCGGCAAAGTCTGAATCGGCCATGGAAAGGCCCATAAAGAGCATCATCCCATTAAGCCCTAGCCAGGCAATATTTGGCCGAACCAGAACTTCCCGAAACTGGAACATTACCAACAAGATCACAAGCGAACCTAACGAGTAGGTCGTAGGGGACATGAGACTATCAAGCAACCCCTTGATCGTTTCATTAAATGAAATGTATCCAATGATATTCTCATTACCACTGGCGACCATCGCTGCAAGGACTAGCGTCACGATTGCAAGTCCAGACCAAGCCAACGCCTGCTTCGACTCTCCCTTTTGCTTCCATCTATAGAGAGCGAACAGTCCGTTCATCGCAGCAATCAGTACGTAGTACCCGCAAAGGAACCCGCTCAACTGGGACAGAAATTCTTCGTATGTTATACCGTGCATGGCGTGCTTTTTTTTCTAGTTGCCAGCCCTACAAATCAGACCAGCATTATTCATGCATTAATAAATCAGGTTAATTCCACAATTACATTGGCCCACTGATACCACCGTCCTTACGGACTCGCCAGAAGTGGATTGCCAGAAGCAATGCCACACCCAACGGGATAGCGATACAATGCAACACATAAAAACGATTTAATGTTTCTTCTCCCACGAATCGAGCACCAAGTAGCCCGAATCTTGCATCGGAGGCATTCGTAATCATATCAATGCCCCCCACGGTAAGCAGTTGAGCCCCCGGCCCCTCATACCCGAGGAACGGAGTCGCGCGAGCCATGTTCGACCCCACTGTAATAGCCCAAATAGCCAACTGATCCCACGGCAGCAAATAGCCTGTAAATGACATCAGCAAGGTAAGTAGCAGCAGTATCACCCCGACCACCCAGTTAAACTCCCGGGGCGGCTTGTAGCTTCCCGTGAGAAATACCCGGTACATATGCAACCAGACGGTAATCACCATCGCATGGGCCCCCCAGCGATGCAATTCGCGCAGCAATCCTAAGGAAGTCGCATCTCTGAGCGTTAATATGTCGGTATACGCCCACTCAATCGTTGGGCGATAGTAAAACATCAACAAAACACCGGTGATGGTTTCCACCAAAAACAGGAAAAACGTAACCCCACCCATACACCAAGTGTAGCTAAGAGCAATCCCCTGCTTCTTGGCAGAAACAGGGTGAAGATGAAGGAAGAAGTTCGTCAGCATAACGACGATTCGGTTACGCCGGTCCACGGGAGCCGGGTGCCGAAAGATACTCTTCCAGATCTGAGAGTTCCGAATAATATCACCGAGTGAAGGCATTGATCAATTAACCTGTATCAAACTCTAAGGTGCCACAAACTAGTTACTAAACGCTGACATAAGAACTGGAGTCAGCCCACTGACCCAACTCTTCATTAAACTTGGTACTCTTATCTACTTCCAACTGGCCGTCACCTGAAAGCCGAATGGCATATCGCTCCAGCGGTCGCGGAGCAGGTCCTTCGAAGTTAACCCCATCCTTGTAGAAACCACTACCATGACATGGGCACTTAAACTTCTGCTCACCTTCCAGCCAGTTAGGTGTACATCCAAGGTGGGTACAAACCGATTTAAGTGCATAAATCTGTGCCTCACCTTCATATTCGTAACGCACAACCCAAACACCAAACTGTGCTTTATATTTCGCTTCAACCTGACCAGGGGCATACGCGTCAGGGAATCCAACTTTGAATTTAGTAGGCGGCTCAGTCAACACATTCGGGAACATGAATCGAGCAAGCCCCAACAACCAAAGCAAGCTGGTGATCGCCATTGAGGTAAAACCAACTGCCAAAGGAGCACCAAAAAGAACACCTACCGTGGCGCCAAAGAAACTACGTCGATCCGTCGCATCCGCTACCACCGGAGCCGGCTTTGGCGGCAGGAAATCTTCACGCCGCGGGGCAGGAGGCAATTCGATCGGCGGCTTACCCGCTGGCTTTACAACTTCCTCTTCAGCCGTCTTGACTGCGTCTTCCACTCGTTGCGGCCCACGCTGAGCCCCCTTACGAGCGGCCGCAAGAATACTGGCTGTGTCACGCGGTCCAGTCTGAGTAACCGGCGATTCCTTTTTAGCCGCAGCTGGTGCAGCAACCTTTGAGGCCACCGGCTTGGGTGTTGCAGAAGCCTTAGGAGCCGCCGCTGATTCACCAGAGGCACTCGTTCGAGCTGCTGCCAACATGTCGGCCACCGACATCTTAGAAGGATCAAGAGGAGCAGGCTCGGCTGCAACCTCTACAGATGCATCCTCTTCACCGGAAGCACTCGCGCGAGCAGCTGCCAACATATCAGCCACCGACATACCGGAAGGGTCTATCGGCGCAGGCGCCGATGCCGGTTCTGCTACAACTTCCTCAGCCGGAACTTCTACAGGAGCTTCCGCTTCAGGAGCGGAACCACCCTCTCCATCCAACTGACGGCACCGAAGCAGAATCTCTTCAACTGTTAAGTCTTTATCAGCCATAAGTTAATTTGCCTATGGTCTACTTTATATACAATTACTTAAGTATCCAAACACACCCTAAGAGTAATTCACGTTCAATTACTCCGCGGTCCTCGGGAGTTGGCGGGCCATACCCAATAGAATTACGGCGGTGCATCTACTAACACAAATTCGACCAGACGAACCGCAACGCGTTAATCGCCGAGCCTACTTTGTGAATTTTTTCACAATTAAATCGAACAAAAAACCAACTAGGCGTAAGCTACCTCGACAAGCCCTCGGCCCGTACAAGTAACTACCCGTGTTGTCATTCTATTAACCGTATTTCCCTTAGTTTATCAACCGTTGTTAAGTGAACGTAGTACCCTACGCCGTGGAAACTACGTATTTTCAAAAAATATTTGGTCTAATTTACCGTTGATATAACCGAGGAACCGTGACACTTGTCACAAACTCTAAAGAGATACTCTTTAGAGTGCTTTGTTCGCAATATCAGTTCTATACCAACTACCCCGCCACTCAATACATTTAGCGGCTTCATAAGCTGATGCCTGAGCTGATTTTAGGTCATCGCCAATCGCCGTCACACCTAACACGCGACCACCGCTGTTAAGAATTGCTCCGGACTTACCAACGATCGTTCCCGCGTGAAAGACTTTGACGTTCTCGATTCTGGCCGCCTCATCTAAACCACGTATTACCCTATTTTTTTCATAGTTTCCCGGATA
>Ga0315316_10002850_pt1 | contig 12495 bp, 5 predicted proteins | sample M160m3416metaG_FD_203702 | JGI IMG/M metagenome (GOLD analysis project Ga0315316, IMG submission 203702) | Ammonia-oxidizing marine archaeal communities from Monterey Bay, California, United States - M1 60m 3416 | ecosystem: Environmental > Aquatic > Marine > Intertidal zone | place: USA...
GAGGTCCATGAACACCGGGAATTCGATAGTGTGCCGCCAGTCGCTCGTTGACCATGGCAAAATCAGAATGGATGAATTCCATGACACTGCGGTTGCTTCTCAGTACTTCATCAAAAAACGCGATCGGCTCTTCGTGCATCGCTTCTTTCAATGAGCTGTCAGTCACGTGAATCACACTGTCCAGACCATCCATGCCCAGCCATTGGCGAACGAAATTCTGTGAGAAACGTTCGGAACGACGGTCTGCCAGCATGCGCCTGACCTGAGCAGACAGGACGTCTGCTTCTGTTAGTCTTCCCTGCTCCGCGAGTTTCAGCAATTCGGCATCAGGTATACTGGACCACAAGAATATCGCGATTCTGCTGGCCAGCTCCAGCTCACTGATCAGGCCTGCAGAATTGCGAGCGTTGGTGACAGCTCTTTGTGTCAGATACAGGAACTCCGGAGTGGCCAGAGCAGTTGCCAGAACTTCCAGCATAGCATCTTCGAAACTCGAAAATCCAGGTCGGTACTCCGTATACAGATCCATGAACGGGTCCACCTCCGACGAAGTGACGGGGCGGCGCCAGACTCGTCTCAGAAATCGAGTCAGCACTTCGCGGCCATAGGCCTCCTCGTCGCTCTTGTCGCTCTTGTCGCTTTCAACGAAAATGTCAGTGTGCGTTTGCGGCGGCCATTGCTGGTAGAACGGAGCGATAATTTCGATGTAGTCAATGAGAACATTGAGTGGTTCCTCTGCTTTACCTGCATTGGACACATTGCGAATGTGCAGGAATTCATCCCGTCTTGGAAAAGTTGTGGTCAGCTTTCGGAACGGGTTGCGCTGAATGTCACCGAGAGGAATATCGAAGTGGAGGAATTGAGGGTTATCGGCAGATGCAGTGACCGGGATATCACGCTCACTGATCACCTGAGAGAAGTTGGCGTTGTTGCTGGTGTGGGCGCTGAACACAAGCCGCAGGCTTGCATACTCGTCAGCGTTCATAGTCGATCGACCTGCTCGAATCCGAACGCGCATAATGCCTTCATCGGGAAGAAAGCGATCCAGATTCAGTTTCAACTCATTGGATCGGGGTAGAGCCAGCACGACGGAAGAAACGGGCGGCGTTTGTACCGTGGCTGCATCAGTCTGAGGCATTGACTTTCCGCCGGAAAAGTGAATCCCCTTGCCTGTTTCCCGATTAAACAGATGTTGACGTTTCCTGTTCCTGCCGTAACTCTCATCACTCTGATCGAATGTCTTGTCTTCCTTACCGGACGTCGCTGTATCCATCTCTTCCTGCATCGAGACGATATAGGTAACGGGTTCCGGGCGATTGCCACTCACGGTGGCTCGTTTTAAAGCCTTCAGCCCAATCTCACGATAGGTCTCGAACTGCATGGCAGACATCTGAAGCAATTCTGAGCTATTCTTGAAACCATCCCCTGATGCAGTTTCCGGCGGCAGATTATCCGCGAGAGCATACGGCAGACCAAGCAAATCCTGGAGCGCGTAATTGTATTCGTATTTTGTCAGCCGGCGGAATGACGAGTGTTCCTGTTTGCCGCGACGTATGAGCGACGCCTTATTCAATTCATCGCCGAGCCAGTCAACAATGTTCCCACGATCTGCATCCGCCAGCGCATAATCAGGCTCATCCTCGGGCGGCATTTCCGAATTGCTCAGGACATTGTAGATCTCACGCCATCGCTCAACGTCCGAACCTGTCAACAGGTCAGCATCTAATTTATCAACGCGCAGTCTTCCCTCAGACATTTCGGGACCATGGCAGCCCAAGCAGCTTCTGTTCAGAACCGGCACTACCGACTGATGAAAGTATGCGACGTTTGCCTTTGGAATGGCGCGGGTCGCGGTCGTGACTGCCTGTGTTGCTTTCAAAAATCTCGACTTCAAACGCCCCGATTCTTTGGCCAGTCCCAGAGCAACAGACTTCTCCTGAGCATCGCCAGCCAAAGTTGTGCCGGCGCTGCCGAGTACCAGCAGGAAGGTGATCATCAGGAACTTCATGAGCGACTTTAGGTCCTTCGCCAGCTTCCGCGTACGATTCGTATGCGCTGACGTTCCCTCGATCGAGAGAGAGACAATGGCGAGTTCTATGGGGCGGGGGTGAAAGACGGCGCTTCGACGCGGCGTGGCGATTTCAACGGTGGTGGCCACAACGTACTAACTAATTATAGCAGCACTGAGATACGAACATCGAGCGATTTCGAAAACATTCGCCCGAAGACAGCCGCGAACAAGCGCAGTCGCAGTAATTCTGTTGCTCCTGATGGCAGAGCATATTGTTACTGAATGCCGTACGGTGTGCTGAACACCGGCACTATAACTGCCGGAGAAAGCAACTTCACAACAACACTTTGACAAGTCGTCGACTCAGATGTGGCCGCGTCACACGATATGGCAGATCAGGAAACGTACTTCACCTCACATCAAAGACCACCGTGAATCAAAGCGGAAAATCTTCGCAGAGAACGCGAGGGCGTAAAAAATCACGCACGTTCCAATCCCCGAACGGATTCGGCAGTGCTACTGCCAAAGTGGTCCAGTCTATTGAGGAGCTGACCTCCGGGGCATCGCCTGGAGAGAATGCCTCTGCCAGAGACTGTACACCATCGCAACGGCCTCTGGAGCAGTGTGGCATAGGTTCTGCCACTGACCACGCGACGATCGCCTGACGCCACCAGGGAGTGAGCGACGGGGATGAGAAAAATCATTCCCAGCTCCCCTCGCCTGAACGCGATGTACCACGGGTTTTGCGACGAACTGTACCGCCAGAGCGATCAACTTCCGGACTCATTTGCGGAGACGGTGACACGACACATCGGGGGATGGCTGACTATTCATCCGGTCATAAACAGCATGCGCCCCAGCCTGTGGTGACCGTCGCCGATCACTCCAGTGCGTGGATTATTAACCCGCCTCACACGCAGCGACCAATCAGCGCTGCCCTTTTTCAGGAAACATTTTCAAGACTCGTCGCCATTCCTGATCGTAGCAATGGGCCCACCCGGCCTCCTGATAGATGTCACGCCGCTTCTTGAAATACCAGTAGTTATCAGAAGACTTTGCGATCTGCTTATTGAGTTGTTTGAGGGCTTCGCCCGGATTTCCCTTTCGGCGCGCGTGCCGGATATGCAACAGCACGTAATCCGTTTGTGTGGTGTCAACCCATCGACTAAGTTCGGCGAACGTCTCTTCAAATGCTTCGTCGTGAGAATCCGCATCCTTGATTGGAAATTTCGCGATAACGTCAGGTAATTCCATATATCCCAACGCTCGCCCTTTTCGATAAAGCGCGTCTGTCAGGACCGACAACCGCTCCGTTGCAGTCCTGTGCTCTGCAGCAGTCGATTCGTCAGTGCTCCTGGTGCCAAGCATGGTGACGAGTTCTTTCCGATTGACTCGGCGGATGACAGCATCGGCCGCCCGGACGACCATGGGCAGTCGCTGCTTGCGAAATCTGACGTCGTCCAGCCAATGAAGTCGTGCCCGCAGGGCATCGATATCATGTGGAAACTCTTTTGCGAAGTCTCGTTGAGCACTCTCGTAGTCCTTCGCAACCGCTGCAGGCGGCCACGACCTCAGACGTTGGAGTCGGGCTGTCCGAACTGCCGCGCTTTCATCGGCAGGCCACGGTAGATCCTCATCGTTAGTCGTCGGTGTGTTTTTCGGCAACTGCAGTCGAATGGCAAATCCCTCCGGTGGGTGAGGAGGGCGGTCACCGGCACCCAGGACCAGACGCCCCAGGAGTTGATCTGCCGTTTTCCCAATGGATTCCAAGTGAGATGAATCGGGCGCTGCAAAATACAAAACTCGCGATTGTCCGAGTTCCCACACATTCTGTGAGACCTCCGCTGTTTCGTATTGCAGGTCCGCCCGAGAACGGTAGGCTTTTAATGAAAGCGGTGACGACAAGGGCCGCTCGAGTATGAGTTTTTCAGATTTTAGTTTCGCGAGTGCCTGATGATCGACATGTCTCAACAGGAATTCAATTTCATATCCCCCCCGCGGAAGGGAGACACTCTCGGAAAACATGTCTCCCATTCCTTTAACTTGCCTGTGTTCGTTGCGAATTATCCAACGGTGACCACCGAATCGCGATTCATACAGCAGTCCCGCATCAATATCAAAACGGGGCGTTACCGTGCCTGGATCTGTCTGTGAGAACTCGTACTTCAGAGCTAACTGCGAGACGACTCGGCCATCGAACAGACTATCTCGATCCTTGCTGAGCAGTCTGATGTCCGTCGACTTCGGAGTGAGGGTCTGTCGAGACCGATCGAGCGTGGCCGTTACTGACAATTTCTCTCTTCGCAGATTCGACGTAATTCGCACACTTGCAGATGCGTCTCCTGCTCCGAACACGAGGGGGGATGCGAGGCTCACTCCGCGGAATGTGAGATCATATTCGAGTCGCGATGTTCCGAGACTGGACCAGTATTGGGCAAGACAAACTTCAAGCGTCCTGCCTTCCGTCACAGAGATCATCAGGTACGACTCTTCGTCCGGTTTCAACGCGACGTATTTTCGTGTTTCACTATGACGGAACGCGCGGCCTGGATTCATTTGCATTGCATGTGCGATATACGACTGAGAGGCAGTGCCTGCAAGTTGTTTGAGTTTCAATTCAGCGTGAGTGGCTCCGGGCGGAACTACGATAAAGCGTCTCTTGACAGTCCCGGCTTCAAATTCGTATTCCCCTGAGACATGCAATTGTCCATCGCCGAGGATTTCAGGTCGAATGACGGTGATTGGAATACGGAACAACGGTCCGCTCGAATGAGTCTGTACTTCAAACGCATTGATTTCAGCAAAATGCACTCCGGGTGCGAGATTGGTCGGATCGATCTGGATCGAAAACCGGATTCCGTCGGACGTCATCACGGAAAACTGCCCGTGTTCGACCCAGTCCTGAGTGGATTGTAAGCGCAACCTGGATTGCAATGGCTGCCTCTCCCTGGAGGGAAATTCCCGCGGAAACCTTGGGCGTACCCGAACCGTGTTGGTCCACGGTCTATCAGTCTCGTGCGGCTCCCGCAGGTAAATGCCGCGGTTGCCTCGCTGATTGCCGATGCTGATCGTGTACTCGGGCTGTCCAGCCGCTGACACGGCAGCCTCGCGAATTGCGTTATATGCCTCAGGAATCTGGATAAGGCCTGCCCCCTGACCGAACACATCCGTCTCGGTTACGCGTTTCGCGGTATTCTGCAGGTGTCGTTTAATACTGGCCGCAGTAAAGGGAAGCCCATTGGGCTTCAGGGCTGACAGCAACAGTGCGATGCAACCGCAGGCATTAGGTGATGCCATTGACGTGCCGTTCATCTGCATACTGGCCTGCTGTGTCCACCGAGGAACGGGCGCGATCGCGCCGCCGGGAGCGAAGATATCCACTCCCATGTCACCATCAAACGTGGGTCCTCGTGATGTCCACGAGTATGCGTTTTGTGGAATTCGTTTTCGCAGTGTGTACTCGACTTCCATCATCGAGGGCGACACGTACGCCCCCACGCCGAGCAGGGCCGACGTCGTTCCGCCAGGCGCACCAACAGTCGAAAGGGCTGGTCCGCTGTTGCCCGCGCTGCCAACAAAAATAACGTTATGTTCACGAACCAGCTCGGCCAGTAATTCGACAAGCCGGCCTCGATTCGGAGTGCTGGTGGGTTCACCGAAACTCATATTGACCAGATCGCACCGGTTACGCAGCACAGCCTGAATGCCGCGTTCGATCCCAAGTGCCGTTTCCATCCCTCCCAGTCGACCGTCACCGATCTTTACCGACACAATCTGAGCACCGGGAGCCACACCGTTGAGTTCCGGATGTTCAGCGAAATGCCCTGCTGTGATTCCGGCAACATGCGTGCCATGAGCGCCGGAGGTCGTAACGATGGACAGAGTGCGACCTTCATCGTAGACGTTCACGGAAAAGTGCATCAGTGAGCCATGACGCAAAATGGCCGTCTGGCGATACCGTCGATAGTCCGTCAGGATGCTCTCGTCACGCAGGTCCCCGTCCTCATCGGTATCCACAACCGCTTGCCACACACTGCCGTCGTGAAACACGACGCAGTCGTAAACCGGCCCGACGTCGTTGTAGGTTTTTGCGGAAGTCTCCAATTGCGCCAACTGCAGCTCGAGTTCTGCGAGGGAAGTCGTCTGCGACTTCGAATCGGAGTCCCAGTCCTGAATTCGTCGACGCAGGCTGGATTCGAGGACGCTATGAGCCGTATCAAATTTACGGCGTCTGCCAGCCTTAATTCGAGACGTCACCTGCGTTGGAAGCAAATCAAAGGCAAACTTGTAACCTACTCGAAACGTGCCCGTTGGATTGTTCCACTTCGGACTAATTGACAATGCACGACCAGTCGCACCGGTTAACATGCCATCCACAGACTTTCGTTCTAAAGTCATGTCGACGTCACCGTCCCCCGTACCATCAATGATGTCGACGATCTTCGGTTTACCGTCGGACGTAAACTGCAGACCGGAAACCGAAGGGTCCACACCGGTATCGAAAACGGCAACGACAATGCCTCGGCCATCGAATTCCGGAAACTGCTGTAGAAATTCTGCCGCGCCCGTTTCTTCTTTTGGCTGCAACCCCTTGTCCGGAAATGCAACCGGTGCAGTATGTGACTGCCGATTCTGTGCAGTAACCTCATTCGTCACGGGCGCAGCGAAACACGCCGTCACCACGAGCACAACATAACAACGAGATGCGATTCCACACGGAACCATCTGGCAATTGAGCATGGAGCTATCCGTCCGGACTGCAAAAGAACCGAAGCCGTTACCGGGAAACGCGTGGCCACGGGAGAAATATCCTGTGTGGTCACGGCTCAGACTACGCCGCAAAACGGGGCATGTAAAGTAGTTCCTTCAATGGGATTAGTCTTCAAATGCGTTCAAGGTCTACTGTGTCTCAGAGGACGAATGCCATACTGTTGTGACTTTACCGCTTGCAGTTCTGATATTCCGTGGCCACTGGCCTCCGTAGGGGGGCATGTGAACAGATTGACAACGTCATCCTGCAGTGTCGAAGTATGGTGAATGTATATCGCATATCATGACTCACGTGTTCCTGAGACAAACAAAACTCTTTTGCGCGATCACATCTGCTTGAAAGTCAGAGTCTCATTCACGATCCACTGGAAGTGTTGTTTGGCGTTGTTCGTAAATCCGCTCCCAGAGAAGAATGCGCTGCGGCTGTCATCGCCATTCCCGACATTGCAATGAAAAACGATGCAAGATCGCTGGCGCCACGTATCCATACAGGCGGTCTCCATGTCATGCCCAGAATCCTGACCTGCACGATTGGGGCGTTGCTCAAGCCAAGGCGGAGATGTGGCCCTTCGGCAGACCGTAAGCTGACCCAGGATGCAGTCAGGCTGACAACACGTACCACGGCAGGTATTCCCGCCAGGACAATCCTGTCTGTTGCTCGAACTACCTACGCTGAAGGCCATGCGATCACCAAAACTCTACTCATCCGGAATACTCTGCAAATCCCGGACATCAGGACTCGGTTGTCGTCAGATTCGATGATCGGGCGTGGTGGAAAGCAGCTCCCTTCTTCCACACGGAGTTGCTCACCCCGTTTGTCCAACCGGCAAGCGGACCAGATCATGGAAACGTATTACAGGACCGCCATTCCTGGTATCGTCTGCGAACGAGCCCGGAAGAACTCCAAAGACGAATGCCACCAGTTGGATGCGAAAGCAGTCACCGCAAATGCCATGCGACCGCAGCGAGGTGAGCGTTGGAATGCTGGAAAAGCAGTCGTTCCTGTGACCAGCGAATCTCATCATCGGACGTCCCGCGGCCCCGGCGAATGACGGCCAGTTGCAGCAGCAGATACTGAAAAACCAGCCCGAACCAGTTCCCGAAAGAGCGGCCGCTCCGCTTTTCGCAATGCCTGCGGCACTTGATTACTGGACAGTTGCAGTCACCGTTGACATTCCTGCCGTCGTTGCAGTTTCCGACATCAGCCCCGACACAACAGCAGCCGTGAATAGTTTGGAGATCGGCAGCGTCATTTCCACGGCTGCGGCCAGAAGTTGTTGCAGCATCCGGCAGCCGAGCGATTAACGCAGCATAGCCGCATCCTTGATCACCGCGAGTGCCTCTGGAGCACCGACAACTAACCACTCTTCGCGTTAGAACAGCATCATCAGATCGCGACATGAGCCTGAAATTGCTGCAGTTCCCGCCAAATCAGGGTCTTTTTTTCCTCCGATATGATCCATTGAACGAGCGACGACTTCGCCAACTCGCGCAACTTCCAGAGCATAATCGGAATGCACGAAATCCGTACCAGATGTCGCCTTTGCGACATCGCAAACATTCCTCAGGTGACAGGCGTTGGCCTTTGTGAAACGATTTCCAAACATCTTTTTTTCCGTGCAGACGATGGCGGTGAAACGGCACCAGTCGAGGCATCGTCACCGACGTGACATCTGACGTCTGTAAAAAATCGCGGAATTCCTGACCAGTTGACGATGCGACTGAGCTCCTACAACAACACGTGCACGTCCGCCACAGGTGCGACAAATCGCAGAACGACGCGGCATTAAGGGAATTGATTGCGAATTCCTGTTTAACAACTCAGGAAAGTACTGAGTCCGTATACCAGAATCCCGGAATAGAAGACGGGCGACTATTGATACAGGACGTCCTCAACGGTCACACCGATCAGTATCGATGCTTCGTAGAAAGGTATAGGCTTGTGATTTCACGTTTTATCAGAATTCTATGCGGTGACGCGCATGACGCTGAAAACATTGTCCGGGACGTATTTTCACGGCCCACAACAAGCCCGCAACAAACCGCGCCTGACCAACTCCACTCGCTCGCGTCGACGGAATGACATCCTCCAGGATGTCGACTGAGTGACACTGGTGTAATCACACGGAATATTCATCAACTGAAAACCGTGGCGCCTACTGCTCTGTCAGAACATTCCTGGTTTCCGAAAGCAACAGCAGCCTCACAAGCCCCAGCCACATGCTGTGTTTGCTTGTGACCACGCAGCAATTTCAGACAAGTACAATACACCGCGCGACGTGACCGATCCAGACGTGGCAGCCTCATCAATGGTGATCGAAGACAGCTGTGTGGACCTTTGGCTCGATACCCATACGGAGAGCTGAAAGAAGCGTTCCACTATCCGAACCACAGCATGTGGTATCTCACTTTTGCACAGCTGCGTAAGTAGTCGAGTCCTATCCCCAACTGCAACGCGAGAGCCACGTTTGCGGTGTCCCTACCTGGACAGAAACGTGTTGCTGGTTGCCACAAGTCTGATGAGATCACGCAGCCCACCACTTTCTTCCTGCAGTCGGTCGACAATCGCGTCAATTTCCGAGCGATCGGAAACGCTCATCGTACGTCCCGTAGCGTAGGTCATCAGCTTTGTCGTGAGATTTCGTGAGAACTGCGTGAGATCTCGTGTCATGATCTGCTTCAGGCCCGCGACATCTTTGAACGACTCACCGCCGGGCATCTGACCGGACGGGTCGACCTTCCGGCCCGATTCGTACTCAGTTCGCCATGAGCCGATGGCGTCAAAACTTTCCAGTGAAAAACCGAGCGGATCGATCTTCTTGTGGCAGTCACTGCAGGATTCGAGGGTGCGGTGCTTTGCGTACAGTTGGCGGATCGTCAGATCACCGCGCGCATCCGGCTCGGAAACTTCAACGTCCGGCGGTGGCGGTGAGGGCGGCGTACCCAACAGGTTTTCGAGAATCCAGATGCCACGCACGACCGGCGATGTATCGACTCCGTTGGCCGATGCGGTCAGCACCGACGCCTGCCCGAGCAATCCGCCTCGATGCTCCGCACCGGTAAGCGCAACCCGCTGGAAATGCGCCGTTGTGTTGACGAGTCCGGGCATTCCGTAGTGCCGCCCGAGATCGGCATTGATGATGGCAAAATCAGATTCGATGAACTGTGAGACCGGCAGGTTCTCAGTCAGAAGATAGCGGCAAAAGGCATTTGTCTCATGCACCATGGCGTCACCAAGTCTGTTCCGGTGGTACTGGTAGAACTTCGTCGGATCGGGAGCCATCTCAACGGTATTCTCAAGCTTCAGCCATGCCCAGACGAACGACTTAACGAATTCGCCTGACCGCGAATCGGACAGCATTCGTTCGACGTGCCGTTCCAGAACGTCGGCGTCACGAAGCTTTCCGTTTGAAGCATCCCTGAGCAGTGCGACGTCCGGCATGGTGTTCCACAGAAAATACGAGAGCCGTGATGCGATCGCGTAGTCGTCAAGAATCCCGGTCACTTCCTTGAAATAGACGAACCGAGGCGAACAGAGGATACCTTCGATGGCAGTCCGGACGCCTTCAGGGCTTTGTTTTGCGAGTCGCAGATATGGAGCGATCTGTTCGCGACTGACCGGGCGTCGAAAGGCTCGAGTCGCAAAACCGATCAGATGATCTTCGATGCTCTGGCCCGGCCTGCCGTAGACAGCTACATGACTCGCCGGGGGCCACTGATCATAGTGCGGCCCGGTTTCGGTGACGCTGTAGACATTAATTCTAGGGGCATCCCTCAGTTCAAATCGATCGATAACAAGTTTCCCGTATCTTGAATTCTGATCACGCTTTGGCAGTTGTCTGAACTCGTCCAGATCGAAATCGGGATCGACCAGTAAGATTGGATCGACGACCCCCCAGTATCCGTTTCCGAATGCAAATTCGACACGCCAGCCCCGGGGCACCCATATTCTCCGCCTGATTGTCTGTCGCCTGTTGTCCGGCAAATCAACAGCATGCACCAGAAGCCGTGGCCGTGTTTGAATAGCGGACGACTTAGCGGGAGCCGTCATATAGATTTCAAATCTATGCAGGTCTTCCGGGCGATAGACGGGATAGTCGTTTCGACGTTGCTGCCTGAATTCCTTCGCGAGATTACCGCGCCCTCTGGATTCCACTTCTAATACAAATTCGTACCAGCCGTCGTGCGTTGCTCCTTCGCGTGAATTGATGAACTGCTGACCACGCGGGTCGCCAGGCGCTCGTTCGTCGTTCCTGTAAAGCACGCGGTAATCGCGATCGGCATCGTTTCCGGGTGTCTTGTAATTAAGTGCGCGAGCTCTGCTGGTTTCGAGCGTGTAGGTCTGTGCTTCAGGGCGTTCACCTTCAAATGTTGCCCGATCAACGGAGGTTCGCGCTACCTTCAGATACTGTCGCAGCAGGAAATCTGACATCTGAAGCATCTCGCCGAGATTGTCGAACCCGTCATCCTTCTCGTCGGCAGGAAATGCGTCAGTCGGATCCTCAACATCAACATCAACAAACAACAGATCACGCAGCGAGTTTCGAAATTGCGGCCGATTCAATCGACGCAGAACAACCTGTTTCGGGGTTTGCTTCACAGCTGATGCAATGCGTTCTCGAATTAATCCAAGAAATGCATTACGTTCGCCGGCAGACGGTTGTGAGCGTTTTCCAGGTGGCATTTCGCCGGCATCCACACGATCGATGATCGCCTGCCACATCTCCGCATCTACCGAAGCAGCCGACGAAACGCTCACCACATCAAGTCGCAGGTTGCCCTTTGGCATGCGGATTCCGTGACAATTGACGCAGTGCGTCTTCAAGAATACTGACGCGTCGTCTGCTTCAAGTCGCCCACCGATTGTGAGCATTAGGACAGTAATCAGAATCAGGTGTTTCATGAAATTCCCCCGCAGGCCGAACCAGATGCGGCGCCGCCCATCACATTGACAGTACACGGTGTGCCTTACCGAGGCTGCGTCATTGCGTTCCTTGATCCGGCCGACCTTCAGCGTGGTTCGCTCACGTACTGAGCCCCGTAAATGTGCTCAGGCTGCGGTTGAAGCGGTCCTGTTCGGTCCCCATTCGTTGCAGCATACTGAGGTAGAGATTGCAGAGCGGCTGCCCACGCTGAGCATCGATGTGCATACCGTGTTTCCAGCCACCACCTGCAAGGATCAGCGGCAGGTTGTCGTTGCTGTGCCGGCTCCCGCTTCCGAGGCCGGATCCGAACAGCACCTGCGTCGTGTCGAGCAGTGACGCGCCACCCGGCTGGATTGTCGACTTCAACCGGCCGATAAAACGGCCCAGGTTGGCGATAAGATGCCGTTCAATAATCGCCAGCTGGCTCAGAGCGTCTTTTCGCTGGCCGTGGTGTGACAAGGTGTGGTAACTGTCCGTCACGCCGTCGAGTCCCCAGCTACCATTCTCGACAGCCATCGAGACGACACGCGTAGAATCGGTCTGCAATGCGAGGAACATGAGATCAAGCCAGACTTCAACGAGGTTGTCTCCAATCTTTGTGTCACACGATCCGTTCTCAACCTTCTTCATTTCGGGATCGGCGACACGCGGCTTGGGCTTGTCGATCCAGTCTTCAGCCAGCGCAAGTTTCTTTTCCGTTTCTCGAATGGACGAAAAGTACTCTTCGAGCTTCTGTTGATCTGTCTTCCCCAGTTCGCGTTTCAACCCGCGGGCATCTTCAAGAATGGC
>Ga0315316_10002851_pt1 | contig 12495 bp, 6 predicted proteins | sample M160m3416metaG_FD_203702 | JGI IMG/M metagenome (GOLD analysis project Ga0315316, IMG submission 203702) | Ammonia-oxidizing marine archaeal communities from Monterey Bay, California, United States - M1 60m 3416 | ecosystem: Environmental > Aquatic > Marine > Intertidal zone | place: USA...
TTATTATAGTATCAATTCTCCCCGCGTTAGCACTCAAATTTGATTCCAAATTATCAATTCTTATTACATTGGCGCTCAAGTTTGATTCCAAATTACCAATTCTTATCACGTTAGCACTCAAGTTTGATTCTAAATTGCCAATTCTTATCACGTTAGCACTCAAATTTGATTCCAAATTGCCAATTCTTATCACGTTAGCACTCAAATTTGACTCCAAATTGCCAATTCTTATCACGTTAGCGCTCAAGTTTGATTCCAAATTTCCAATTCTACCCGCATTCGAGGAAAGGTTAGATGTTAAATCGACCACGTTTGATTCAAGAACTCCGATTCTCCCCACATTACTCGTAAAATCTGTTTTAAGTGCCACACCTGTCAGCTGTGTACCGTCACCATATATTGATCCACCGGATGATATAGTTATATTATTTTGAACAAGTAAATTACCTAAAACTTCAACTGTGACGAGATTTGCAGTATCATTTAAAATTCTTTCGTCTAATATTGTATTTTGTGTATATCCTATTGTAAACTTATTGTCATTTGTGCCACCAAATTGACCATGGTGTACAAGAGCGAGATTTTTATCCGGGTGTTCCATAATAATACCGACATCAAGTGTATTTGTCGGATTATTGTTAGAAATTCCGATTATACGATCGGATACAGAAAATGAGTTTGCTTCTATAATAAATTTATCACCTTGTACAACTAAATTACCAGATACTGTCATATCATTTACATGTGCATTTCCAGTAACATTTAATGCATAATATTCGTCTGGATGTATAGCAATATTATCCCCTATAGTAATACCACCTTGATTTACTTTCATTGTGTAATCAGTACTTGTATTTGAAAACATAATACGATCACCTATAGAAAGTGTGTCAGTTGGATTTGTATTTGAAATACCAACATTACCAGATGTTATTAAAGATGTATTATCATTTGTAAGATATAATGTAGTTGAATGTGTATTTGTCAATAGTTCTGTAATACCGATATCAGAATTTATTAATCTTTTAGTTATATTGTCATATGCCAAAAATGTACCAGTATCTGAAACAGTTTGAACAGGTGATATATATACATTATTATTATCAGTGTTTATATATTCATTTGATGCATTTATAACAACTGTATTAATAGCCTGATTATCTAGTATATTATGCCCTATACTAACTATTTTAGACCTTTCGATGGTCGGCAATTTTTTAACCATTTAATATATGTCATGATTTTAATTTTGTCATCTTTGTGTGAAGATCACAGAATGTTTTAATTATAAAGGTTCTATTAAATATCCACAAAATTCATTATTGTGGTTGGCCATTTGTCCACTTAGTATATATACAGTTATTTCATCCTTTTCACTTAGTTGTAATATAGTAGAATTACATGCCGAATTTTCTATATTTGATTCATGTATAATATAGTTACACTTTTCTATACTTATACCATTTTTTCGTAACTCTACATTTAAATTTGTACACCCATTTGTTACCATTCTTAATGAAAATGAATAATAACCACATACTGGTGCTATAAATGCATTATCAATAAACGAATTCGTAATATTTAAATCTATAGTATCCCATTCTATTATTTTTCTCTTATATGCAGCTTTTTTTAGTAAAGATACAGAAAATATAGGTTTTGTTCTTTGTTTAATAATTCCATTTACTTCTAAATTATCTTTTATAAATAAAGATGTGTTAATATGTATATTTGAATTAATTTCCTCTATATTTTTAGTCCATTTAATGCTTTTATCTGTACATGTAAGAAAACTATTCTTCAAAATTGGCAATCGTTTAAAATTATTACATTCATCTGCATAAAGTAAGTCTCCGGGTGCGTAATTACTTATTCCCGTTCCACCATTTTCTGTTTTTAATATACCCTCATTTACATTATTCATATTTAAGCTATTTATATTCGAACCATTACCATAAAAGTTTTCAGATGTAATATTTTTTAAATTAATTGTATCTACCCAAACTAATTTTTTGTGTTCGTTTATAGATAAAATGTTACCATTTGATTTCGAGTCTGTGCGTAATATTTCTAAAGAATTTGAAACTGTCGAACCTGTAATAATATCACCATCTTCAAATGATAAATCTAGAAGGACTCCACGAGGACCATGACTTTTACGTAAAGGTCGTGGTCTAAAATAGTTTTCAAGGACCTTTGTATTTTCGATAACATTGACTCTATTTGTAGTATTTAATAAAGAATTAATTGTATTATTAGATTCGTGTTCTAAATTTGTAATTCTTTGTAAATTGTTTTCTAATGTATACGTCTTTTCATTTAGTTTTAAAATATCTTTATTTGTATTTATATTTTTAGTTTCTAAGTCTGATATTCTTGGTATATTAAGTTCTATTTGATACGTTCTATCTAATAATTTTGGTATATTTTCGCATTTTGTTTCTAAAACACGAATTTTAGGGGTATTATCATCTAAGATATCTACACGGTTTATAGTTTCTAATAATTTTACATCTGTATTTTTATAATTATTTTGTATATTTATAATATCATTTGCAGAAATATTTAAAGAATTATTTAAATCTGTTAATTTTGTTGTAATTGTCTGTATTTCGGGTGTATGATTTATATATTTATTTTCCAAGTCTGTAATTCTACTTATATTTTTAAAAATGTCACTTTTTATAGTTGGTAATATTGTTATTTGTTTGAAAAATCTATTTTCTAATGATTTTATTTTTTGTATATTATCTTCTTCTATACTACGAATATCATTAATATTTCTATTTATAGTAGATTCGTTTATAGATATACTATTTTTTATAGATGCAATTTCGGGAGAATAGTCTATTATTCGTTTTTTTACATCGATAATACTTTTATTAAAATCATCTATATATGTTTCATTTTCCAATTTATAAATTCTATTTTTGAAACCTGATATTTCACTGTTTATATAATCTATCTTTGTCGAATTTGTAAATTCTATAATATTAGATACTACATTCGGAGATGAACAATCAAGTAAATTTGTTTTTATACCTGTATCTATAATTTCCTTTGTATCTCTATCATAACCTATAAATGTAGTTTCGTTTGTAGTTTTTAAACGTATTGGTGATATATATGTAGAATTAGGTATATTTTCACCTATGAACACATTACTCGCATTTAATATAATTGAATTATCAGCCTGTGTATCGTTAGTGTATCGACCAACTTTAATTTTTGTAGATCGAACATTTAAAAATTGCTGTCCCATTTAAGATAGTTGTGTATTTTAATTTGCGTAGGTGAGTCCTGCCATGCCATTTTCAATACGAAGTATGTTATAGTTCACGGCGTAGATAGGGTGTGTAATTTTTTCAGATTCACTTATTATTTTTGCTGAATCTAAACGACTAAAATTAAGTGTTCCAGTTGGTTGAACAGAACTAGTAGATATACAAAAACAATATAAGAAAAAATCTGGTGACGTAACGAAATTTGTATGATAATAATTCATAATATCGATGTAGTGTGGTTTACCAAAACTGAAATTGTTTATATCTAAACCATTTAATTCAATTTTTATTTTATTTGTTGTGGATGTCAATGGTCCATCTGTTGTTGTATCGGCACATGCGATATATTTTACTGGGTGATTAAATATGAGTTCTTGGATAATATCATTAGAAGGTATACTTTTTTGAACCTGTGTAATAAGTAACTTATGGTTACGCGACACAATATTACCACGTTCTTCATTATCGAGATAATAATAATTTGAATAACATTCAAAATTTAAATTATTTGTTACATCTTTCCCCCAATATATACGAATTTCCACTTCGTGATAATTTAAAGCTATTAATGGTATAGCATGTTGAGGACTTTCGCAAAAAAAGAAGCGTAAAGGGTAAAAATAGGATTCTCCGCTTACACCCGGGTGTACACCCAGTGCAGATTTAGATACATTTGTTGCCATTGTATCTATAGCAATTTTTTCAGTAAAAGTTGAATCCTGAGTGTCTATTAATTGACCACCAATATAAAGTTCAACTTTATCAATGTAACCGGTCCAGTCGTTAGTAGAGCTAGCTTGTGTATTACTACCTACTGTAATATATGTATACCCCAAAAGATCACCTATTCGGTCAAATTTAATGGAGGACATTGAATTTACTTTCACAGACCCACGTATTGTTTGTTTTTCTATGGACTGTGAAAAGTTAGAATGTCTTTTAAAAGATGAGTTAAAAAATGATATTTCTGGGTTACCCATAATGTGCTCATCTTGAGCACCAATGGCAATGAGTTGAACAACACCAGAAGACATTTATAATAAGAAAAGGTTAAAAATACAAGTTCGCGACGCCCTGAAATAATTAATAGGCTAAATTTCTTTTTTTGCAAACGAATCTAAAAACGAAAATTGAATCATTATTAGTATCAATTACGGAACTTGTAGCGTCTCCGCTTCTAAGAGTTATTGATAACCTATCGAGTTTACGTATAGGATTAATGTACTGTTGCATTACGGGATACTCGTTTTTAAAAACTAAGTGGGTGCTATTATAATCACCTGTTTTAACGAGTGTTCCGAAGTTTCTATTTAAAATCTGTTTATCGGCTTGTCCATTAACGGAACTGGATGCACGCTGTGTAAAAATAGTATCGAGTTCATTAATTGATACATGACACACACGTTCAGCGGATGCGAGCCTTATATTTGCAGTTATTAATTGTGCTTGAACTATATTTTCAATTGGTGTTTGTAGAAAAACTGTAAAGACGTTATTATTTGTAGCTGTACCATCAAAACTATCAACGATAACTGTGTGATACTCGTGTTCGAAATCGGGTAAAGTTGACTGACTAGTCACTAAAGCCATTTATATATACTGGAGATTTTACTTCAACTTATACCCCGCTTGTGCCACGACCAACTTTTGGCCACCGCAAACACCGCCTCGACTATCCGAGTAGTACGAATCCTTGAGACATTCTTCCTTGGATGGGAGGTCGAAGAGGGAACCTTCATCGGACGTTTCGATGTCAACGGGCTGGTACTTGCTGGTACGCAAGTATGTGAATGCCCATAAAATCAAGAAGACGATCGCGATCGCCTTGAGAGTATTTTTGTTTGTAACGTTAAGTTTCATTTGTATTGAGCATACATTTTTTTTATAAAGTGCGTTAAAGAAATTAGAATAGTTTCAATATAAAGATTAATGGACGGAGAGATCATTTTAAACCGAGGTAACACAAATGTTATGAAACTAGATGATAACGAACAGGCACTCATGAACGAGATTGAGATTGATATCCCAAGACCTCAGCCTGTGAAAAAACAAATGCCAAAACCTATGAAAACACAATTTACACCTCCTCAAACACAGACTTTCCAGGAAGATATAGATTCTTTTGCGAACCCGAACAAACAAAATCCACCTTCCGTACCACCACCAGAAGAACCTATGGATTATGGCGAATACGAAGAAGATCCTAACATTGGCTACGGCTACGAAGGCGGTGATATAGGAGGTGGCGGTGGTATGTATATGGAAGAAGAGAAACCAATGCCTGGGTACAAAACAATAGATGAAGAAAAAGCCGATCTTGTAAACAAACTTGGTCGATTAGAAAAGAAAGGGTTCACGGTGAATAAACGTTTAAACGCATATTCTCCTATAGACGAGCTTAGAACGGAAGTTAAGCGAATTACGTATAGTATTGATGTAGATAAATCGGTAAAGTTTTCGAGACGTATGCTTATTGCATGTACAACAGGTCTTGAGTTTATGAACAAAAAATATAACCCTTTTGAAATTCAACTCGACGGTTGGTCCGAGAACGTCATGGAAAACGTCGAAGATTACGATGAAGTATTTGAGGAACTATACGTCAAGTATAGAACAAAAATGCAAGTCGCGCCCGAGGTTAAACTTATAATGATGCTTGGTGGTTCGGCGATGATGTTCCACTTAACGAATAGTATGTTCAAATCAGTCATGCCAAATATGAATGACGTGATTAAACAGAACCCCGACCTTGTTCAGAACATGATGTCTGCAGTACAGAATACGGTTCCAAAATCTCAACAACAGACAACAGAAACTGTGGATGCTAACGGAAGACGCGAAATGCAGGGTCCGGGTTTAGACATTTCGAGTCTCATGGGTAACATTATGATGCCACCACAACCTTCTATGAGTACAACCAGTATACCACCAATTATGGAAACTGATGACATTGAAGATGACATTTCGGATATAGCCGAGGCCGATGTAGAAAATTCCAAGAACGAAAAGGACGATGGGGATAGCGAAGTTCGCGAGGTTAAAGTTACCCAGACCAAATCAAAAAGAGGCGGTGGAAAAAAGAAAAAGTCAGTCGAAATTAATTTATAAATGATAGTATAAATGATAGGGTATTGTCCTTTAGACGAAGATCCTATTGAAAGACCCCAACGTCAGGAGGTGGTCGCCAAACCCCAAGTGGTGAAACGTAAAAGACGTAATATTTTGGGTGAGGACGATACCGAATGTAATTACGTTGTAATGTTTTTTATTGCGGGTGTTATTGCCCTAGCAGTCATGGATTCACTTCCATCTAAAAAGTGATTAAACCATCTACCATCCTGTTTATTCCAGCATGGTAAATGTGATTTTGTTTTATTTATTTTCAATTAGTTATTTTCGAGTGCGGTAACACGCGCTAATAGATCGGCAACTTGTGTTTCTAAAGTCGAAACTTTCGTCTTTTCAGCTTGTAATTGTCTATCTACTTCCTGTAAAGCGGCCGTCGCTATAGTAAATATATATTCTTTCTTTAGTATATTAAAATTATCAACTTCCTGTCCCATAACAAAAACCTGATTACCTGAAACGACATTTCCGGTATCATCTACCGAACCAATCATATTTGTTAAATCTTCCTTAACGCGAATTGATTTTGCATCTATAACCTCGTCTAATGTAAGTCTTTCAACTTTATCGTATACACTTCTAACATGTATTTTAGATGTTACGTTAGATGTTAATAGATCGGACGTGTTGAAATTCGTAAACGTTATAACATTCGAATCAGATACGTTAGAGAGTTCGTATATATTTGGAATTACATTTTCAGAAATTTTAACTGCTTCAGGAAACACGTTAGAAACTTCCTGTGCAATAAATCCATAAACTGTAGTATCACCTTGTTCGTTAGTATCTATATATGTATACGTTTTTGGTTCTAAGAGACGTAATTTTTCTAAAGCGGATGCGTCGGTAACATCATTTATATTTGTTTTTATTCTCGAATCTGAAGCTTGCCAAGTACCACTATGTGCGACGAAATATCCACTCGTACCTATAGAACCTGATGCACGTATACTAAAATTACCCCAACTGCCCACCGAACTACTGAAATTTACACCACCAGCATTAAAAAAACGTCGTATAGCGCTACTATACGAGTTAACTGTACTCGTCCCATTTACTTCTAGAACAGCACCTGGTGTAGTTGTACCAATACCAACATTACCACTTATACCATCTATCATCATTCTCGAGTTAGACGTACTCGCCCTATACGCGCTACCATTATCTTGCGATGTTTCTAAACAAAAGTGTAAATCCGCGCGACTCCAACCAACTGCGTCTGCTATTATAGCACACTTGGGTTGGGAAGTTGTACTACTAGAATGCGGCGTACCTAAAAATAAAGCTGCCCGATCCCCTGTACTATCACTATATGCTTGTATGTATACATTAGATTCTCCGGATGATCCTTCTCTTTTTACGTGTAGATATGCCTCTGGGGAACCTGTCCCAATACCAAGATGATCGAATATTCGAACATTTCTATTTGTAGTACCCGTTCCTGCACCTACAATATCGAGTGCGCCGTTAGAACCCGAAGTAAACGTACTGTACCCAATTTTACCCGCATTTGTTTCTTTTCCAGATACACCCGTCCCCCATTCGAACGTATTTGTCCCGGATAACGATGATCCACCACCACCACCAAACGATTGTGCAACTCCATTAATTCTTAAACTACTACCACTAGACATGTTAATATCACCGATAACATCGAGTTTATAACCTGGACTTGCTGTTCCTATACCAATATTACCAGAACTGTTAGCTCTTAATCTTTCGGTTCCATTTGTCTTAATAATAAAAGTATCATCTGATGGAAACCCGAAGTATGTATTTGTATCACCATCATGTGTAATATAACTACCAATTCTAACATTACCCGTGTTATAGATTATGTCTGAACCCGAAGTTGTCCAGGGACTTGAACCTCCACCACCACCACTTACCGTTGTCCATGACATTGCACCCCCACCACTCGATGTGAGTACTTGTCCACTCGTCCCCGAGGAACCATTTGCACGTAAACCACCTGATATATTCACACCACCTAATACTGATAATCCTTCGTTTGGTGGTCCTTCGTTATAAAAATCAGGACCAGTGTTATAATCTGGTACAGCTACCCTTTCAAAATAATCCGTACCATCGTGTGCGATATAAATTTTAACATTACCAATAAGGTGACCATACATACCATCACCACCTAAAGTGTGTCCATATGTACCAGATGATGCTTGATTAACTACCCCAAACCAACAAAATCCTGGGAATCTCCCGTTCATATCTCTATTTGTCTCGTTTGCGGTTAAAGATTGCGATACACCGTTTATCCATAATTGTGTAGTCGCTGTACCTTCATTGGCACCATTTCCAGCTGTATTATCTACTTTAACACATACGTGGTACCATACATTTTGATTAAACGTATAATTTACAGTATAGTCAGATACCGCGGATGTGTAATAAGGTTGTCCACCAATAGCCCTACCCCGTGTATACTGGACTTTGAATCCTGTATCTGTAATTTTATGACCATATCCAAGCGATGTATAATGAAAAGCAGTGAATATTAATTTTCCATTCGACCCAAATGTACTTTGTGCATAATCTTTTAACATAAACCAATACGAGGTTGTATATACACCCGATAAAACGTTTACAACGTTACCTGTAATTGTATCACGTGTACTTTGGGTCCACCCCTGTGCATACGATGCACTCGTTCCAAAATATAACCCTTTATTTACATCATCGTATGTAACCGTATTGTATAATCTCAATCGGTCATAATAGTTGTTATACCCATCTTCATCACTCCAATAGGGGTTACGTTTCATAGAATCACATATTACGTAAGGTATATTTGTACTATTTGTATTTTGAATACAAGCACTCGTCATTGTATTATAACAAGTCGCCATACCATCTGTAATTAGATTTGAAGATGTTGGATTGTTTATGTAAAGTTTACCGTTTTGTATACTCTGTGTACCATCTATAACCAGTCTATGGTTTATGAGAGGTGGTGCTTGTGCATTTGCATTTTCATTTTGTTTATAATAATCGGAATTACCTAAAACAGGACTGGACCCTAAATTCCAATTTTCCTTGATGATATGATCTGCATATTCAGGTATACCTATACCTACATTACCTATACCCGTTAAAGTCAAACGAGAATAAACCGCGGAAGCTTCTTTAAGATATCTAGACCATGATTCAGCTACTGGTCCAATTGAATCAGGGGTTGGAACATGAAGCGGATGATTTTCAGATGTCATACCTTCTAAAATAATACTTGGCGATTTAAGACGTATTCTATCCGGACCTCTGGAATTGAGACCTCGAACGTGTCCAGATTTAAACAGTAAGAGTTCGGATAAATTATCATCACCAGTATATTGTGATGTATTTATGATTTGTGACCTAAAAATACTATGTTCATCTCTAGTATTCTCAAAATTTATATATCCGGGAACGAAACCCGTACTGGTATTACTTGATAAATATGATTTATCACCACCTACACTCAAAAAACGTACTTTTAAATCACCACCTATCGTCGTTGTCCCTAAAATTTTTATTGTAGGTGCGAATCTTGTAAGCGAAAAAACCGTATTCCCGGTATATAAGGTTCTATTACTACCCGTTACTCTAGCCTCATTACCTACAAAACCACTATCATATTTTGTAGAAAATAAAGCAAATTCCCCATTTTTTGATATAGATGTAGGTACTCCACCGAACGAGTATTGATTGAATGTTTCGCTATAATTTGTGTAATAAATACCATTCCAATCTAATACACAGTAACTACTTGAACTATTATTCAGGCTTCTCCATCCCGGGAATGAACCATCAGCTTCCCAGTACATTCTATCTTCTATATTTGTGTTCCCCGTAATTATACGCGTTCCGTCGTATTGCATAAATAAATAACTACCAAATGAATTAATTTCACCTGTAATTGGTTTACCTGTTAACCAGTTATAAGATGAGTCATTTACCCACTCGGCTGCCAAAAAACACCTTCTATTAGGTGCAGAAACTGCTATAAAAGTACCGTCTTTGTTTATAGCTACACTATACCCAAAAGCTGGATAAAGATATGTTATAGACCCACCACCATCGAACGCGTACCAATGGGCGATGGGTACATGTTTTACAGTTGTAGTTCCTGCTTCATAAAAAAATCTGAAGTTAGAACAATCCGTATAATCGAATGGAAGTGTTCTTTCTGTCCACGTAGTCGCGCTTGAAGGATCTTTTGCGTATACGTGTGCTATACCATTACCATAACCATTATTTGTACCAGACGGGTAATAATTACCCGGACCACCGGCTATAACAACTTGACCATCTGCCGAAAGTTTACACGAAAACCCGAAGTTGGATGATTTTGTTATAGTTTTTAAAAGTGTCGCCGAAGACCCATTTGGCCAAGACCATAACTCGATTTTATGATCACCAGGTCTACCAACAACAAATAACGAATCATCATCACCTGCCACGTCTACATCTGAACCGTAATGTATGGTACCAGAATCAGAAGTTCCTAGGTAACTATTATTATTCCATCCGGATGAACGTTGAGTCCATGACGTTCTAGCTTGATTTTGTGCATCAAATACATAAACTCTATTATCTCCCGGTGCACCAATTATAATAGTATCCCCTGGTGAATCCAAGGCTATTTTAAATCCAAATAAACTATTTGAGTTTCCTGGATTTGAAATAGAAGTTGCGTATTTAGTTTGGTACGAATTACTTGTATAAATTACAACATTATCATCTGAACCGACAGCAAAAACTGTACCTGTATTATTTTGACACGAAGATTTACCAAAATTAGTTTTACCAGTAGCGTTTGCATCTGTTAAATTATCATAATGTTCTGGATTAAGTTGGGTGACTAATTCCTGTGTAGCCATGTTACTAATATAATAAACGAATTAAAAAAAGAAAATTAAAGCGGGTCACCGTTTGGGGATTTTTTAAGACTCGACTGCTGTCCAAGATTTATAATCGTTTGATTTCTTTCGCTTGTAATATTAATACCAGTTACATTACGCCCATTTCCTCTAAAACCACCTTCTGATGTAGTGCGTATATCACCGTCAACATCCAACTTATACTGGGGTGTACTAGTATTTATACCAACATTACCAGTATTGTAATGTATAACTGATCCCGACGTTGTCCAAGGATTTGAACCACTACTACTTACCGTTGTCCAAGACATTGCACCCCCACCACTTGATGTAAGTACTTGTCCATTCGTCCCGGCGGAGGGGGAAGGAGAGCCAACATATAAAGCACCTGTTACATGCATAGTACCGTTAACATCAAGTTTATAAAATGGACTCGATGTCCCAATACCCAACTTTCCATCTTGTGTTAGTGTCATTCTCGTGTTGGTTGTTAAATCACTCGTGTTATCCGCCCATTTCAGTTTATAAGTATCAGAAGCATCTACACCATAAGACCAACCAGTTGAATCACTATTAACCATAAACGAAATAAAGGGGTCTTGGGAAGTGCTACTCGTTCGTATACCTATTATGGCGGGGTGAGACGAACTATCCTGTTTTACTAATAAACCATTCTCCCACGGGTTAGAACTACCATATGCTCTTACATCTAAAGATGCCTCTGGACTCGATGTCCCAATACCCAACTTTCCATCTTGTGTTAGTGTCATTTTCGTGTTGGTTGTTAAATCACTCGTATTATACGCCCATTTCAGTTTACTACTTTCGGAAGCATCTACACCATAAGACCAACCACTCGAATCACTATTAACCATAAACGAAATAAAGGGGTCTTGGGAAGTGCTACTCGTTCGTATACCTATTATGGCGGGGTGAGATGAACTTGACTGTTTTACTAATAAACCATTTTGATTCTGACTCGAAATATCTGCACATTCTATATGTAAAGGTGTTGTTGGACTCGATTCTCCGATACCCAACTTTCCATCATTCGTTAGTGTCATTCTCGTGTCGGTTGTTAAAGCACTCGTATTATACGCCCATTTCAGTTTACTACTTTCGGAAGCATCTACACCATAAGACCAACCACTCGAATCACTATTAACCATAAACGAAATAAAGGGGTCTTGGGAAGTGCTACTCGTTCGTAT
>Ga0315316_10002858_pt1 | contig 12477 bp, 11 predicted proteins | sample M160m3416metaG_FD_203702 | JGI IMG/M metagenome (GOLD analysis project Ga0315316, IMG submission 203702) | Ammonia-oxidizing marine archaeal communities from Monterey Bay, California, United States - M1 60m 3416 | ecosystem: Environmental > Aquatic > Marine > Intertidal zone | place: USA...
AATAGTGTATTTGTAAAATTTTGTAAAATTGTTTATAACCTATTTTTTGTTACTATGATCATGGATGAGAAAAAACAAAATGAACTAGACAAACAAGTTGAGGCTGAAAACTCTGACATATCTTGTAGTTCATGTCCTATTGATTCTGTAGCCCAAAAAATCATGAGTCTATTCAGGCGTAAATAATTCTATAACTTTGAAGATAATGTAAGGTTTTTTAATTAAATTTTTATGTTAAACTCATGGCAAACACAAAGAAAATTGCAGTTGGTGTTGCTGCTGTAATTTTGATTGTTGCCGTGACAGCTTATGCTTCATCATACATGTCTGATTTTGATAATGTTCCCCGTAAAGTACAAAATAATTTTGAAGTAATAGCATTAGGTTCTGAAACTGCAACTGTTACAATTGTAGAAGTAGGTGATTATCAGTGTGAAATGTGTAAACTTTGGTTCGAAAAAACTCGCCCACAAATTATTGATAATTATATTGATACTGGAAAAGCAAATCTTATTTTCATCGATATGCCTTTTCTAGGACGTGATTCGGTACATGCTGCAGCTGCAACATATTGTGCTGATGAACAAGACGAATATTGGGATTATCATGTAAAATTATATGAACTTCAACAACATGTTGATGATGGCTGGGCAAGTATAGATAGATTACATGCTATTGCATTCAGTCTGGATATGAATATGGGTGAATTTGATAAATGCATGAAATCAGACAAACCTTATGATAGAGTTGATTTTCATAAACAAAAAGCCAAAACTGATTTTGGTGCAAACAGTACTCCGACATTTGTAATTGTTAATGCAGCTGGGGACTCACAAAAAATTATTGGTGCACATCCTTATTCCACTTTTGAAGAAATCATAGATTCAATGCTCTAAATTGAAAAATACTTTTGAAATTGTTTATTCAAACCCTTCTTACATTATAATTGCAATAGGAATATTTTCTTTACTTTTCATTACACTTATTACGATTTCGGAATTTTTATTCTTTGAACCATTTGTAGTATTCTCGATTTATCCTGAAAACACATTTAGTTTTTCATTAATTATATTCTTATCATTGTTTTCTGCATTGGCAGTTTCGATGAATATTTATCGTATTAAATTAATTAAGGAAACTAGAAAACTTGGTTCAAGTATTATTGGAACTACAATTGGAGTATCTGCAGGTGCATGTTCATGTGGCCCAATTGCATTTTCACTTATCACTACATTTGGAACTGCTGGAAGTATGGCAAGTTCATTTTTGACAATATATGAAATTCCAATCCGATTAACATCAATTGGAATACTTGGATTAGTAATTTTTGTCACAACAAAGTCTCTATCGCACGAGTGCAAGATAAAATCTTAACTTAGTTCAATTTTGTTAATGTAAAAAGACAATTTTTTACAACCCACTAAAATTACTTTAAAAATTGTAATCACTTAGTATGTCCAAATTCTTCATTCCAACTCGTCCATCTAAACGATCATATGATGCTGATGAATTAGATGAGACAGACGATCAATAATAGAAACTTCTTTCTATATTTTTGAAAATGAACTGCTTTGTGGCTCGAAATATGTAAATATTTTTGGATGTAAAATCTTTGCCAAAATTTCAATACCTGTCACAATTCTAATACTTGGTTTACTGAAAAATGAATTTGCATCTACTGCAAAAACTCTTTTCTCTCTAACTGCTCTTAATTCATTCCATCTTGAATCACTTCTAAGATATTTCTCATACTCTAAAATTGTTCTTTGAACATCAAAACCACATGGCATTAAAATTAGTACATCGGGATCTACATTTTCAATCTCTGTAATGTCAATTTTTCTTGAATGTTCGCCACTTTCTGTTATCATGTTTATTCCTCCTGAATACTCGATCATTTCTGGAACCCAATGACCTGCCGTAAAAAATGGTTTCATCCATTCTATCGCTAAAACTTTTGGTCTGTTTGAAATAGGTATTTTTTTTATTTTATTAATTCGTGTTTTTAATGAATTAACAATTTCATCTCCTTTTTCCACTTCGTCAATTTTTTCTGCAATATCCTTCACACATTTTAAAATTTCTTGTATGTTATGAGGACTCATCGAGTAAATTTCTGGTTTTTTGTCAAGAATATTCATTGCATTTTTTACTTGGTTAGTGTATGCTGAACATACATCACAAATTTCTTGTGAAATTATTAGATCTGGGTTTGCATTAGAAACATTTTCTGTCACTATTTTGTAAATTTCCTCTCCTCTCTCTGAAAGTTCACAAATCTTATTATCAATTTCTTGACTTGACATTTTTTTTGGATCAAAAACACTTTTTATTACTTTTGGTTTATTTGATGCATCATCTGGATAATTGCACTCATGAGTCACGCCAAATAATTTCTCTTCTGCACCTAATTCATAAATCAATTCTGTTGCACTAGGTAAAAATGAAATAATTCTTTTCGTTTTCATTTGAAATCATTGAATTTTTAGTTCTCTTTAACTTTGTGTTAATTTTTTACTAGATGAATTATTTATTATTCATACATTTCCTAGAAACTCATGTCTAGATCAGGCTCAGATATTAAAAAAGGAATTGAACAAAACTGGCATGAATATTTATCAAAATATGCTAATCTTTTTTCCTCAAATGAAATACGTGGTTCTAGTCCACCATCTGTCTTTGTAGGCTCGTATGGATATCCGAAGGTTGGTATTGGACCGATGCTACCTCCTATTCATGGTGATACTACACTTTTAGATACTCCAGAAAAATGGCTTGGAAAAAATCTTGAAGAAATTGTTAATTACAGATTAAATCTTGTTCGTGGGGTTAAAAAAACAGGAATTGAAGAAACAAGTGGACGTTTTATTGAAAGTCTTCATGAATTGGCAATGTCTTCTGGTTCGATTGATTCTGAAATAAAATTTCTAAAAAACCCTGTACCTTTTCCTTCTATGGATGGACAAAATGCTCCTTTTGGTCCAATTGGTGAAATTAAAAGCACAAAATTTTCTCCAAATTCATCAATCAAATCAATAGAAACTGCATACTATGACACTGATTTAAAAGCTGAAGATGCAGTTATGAAACTTTACAATTCTGGAATTGAAATATCAAAAATTCAAAAATGTTTTAGCATTGGAATGTTTGGTAAAAATAGAAAATTAGTACCAACAAAATGGAGTATAACTGCAACAGATCAAATAATCTCTAATGATTTGATGAATGATATACTTGAATTTGATATTATTGACCAATATGATGTCTTCAATTTTGATCATCTTGGAAATATATTTTCAATTATATTATTTCCTCATAGATGGCTTTTTGAGATGCAAGAAGCATGGCATGACAAAAATTATATTGGATTTGGAAGTGATTATGAAACTGCAAAAGGCATTGATCATCCACCATCAATTGCAGGTGCATACTTTGCAGGAAAATTGGCTGTAACTGAATATTTACACAAAATAAAAAAACAATCTGGTGTTATGATATTTAGAGAAATTCAACCTGAATATGCAGTTCCTGTAGGTGTTTGGCAGGTTAGAGAAGGAATTAGAGAGGCGTTGAAAAAACATTCCAGTAAAGCTAATTCATTAATTGAGGCAATTGATCTTGCAACAAAAAGAATGAGTATTAGTAAGAATGAATGGCTTGCTAATGGCAGTATGCTCAAACTTGTAGAGCAAACTAATATGTCTGATTTTTTCTAATATTTGCATATTTATTGAGAGTCTCAAAAAGATACTCAATGGAAAACAAAAGTGTGATTATAGCAATTATGCTTGTTCTATCTCCAATTATCTTTACAATGGCGATATATCCAGATAGCTTCAGTCTAAGCTGGAATCAGGGACGAGGTGGATTTCTTTTTGCAGCCGCATTCATTGCAGCTGAGTTAATTGGACTAAAATTTGTAATTCCAAAAAAGCGTTTTTTCTACTGTCTCCCATTGATAGCACTTACTGTGACATACTTTGTATCTCTTCAATTCGGTGTTCGAGATTACATTATGAGTCTCGTTGATGTCTTTGGAGTTTTAGAATATTCCTGGGAATGGTTATTTGATTTTGCAGTAATGGCAATATTTGTTACTGCGTCTCTTGCAATCTTGTTTGGACGAAAATGGATTAGAATTGGACCTGCTGGTCCAATTTTCTTAGCTGGAAATGCAATAATTCTTGCATTGGATTCTTTCTTTCCTTATGATACCCTTGGACCATTACAATACATAGTACCATACTTTGTTCAAGCAAATGTTTGGGTCATAACCGCACTTGATCTTGGAGTTGCAACTGCACGTGATAATCTAATGTTCCTAAATGGTGATTTTGGTCCATTTGCATTACAAGTCTTTTGGCCATCTGCAGGAGTTCATAGTATTATAATATACTCGCTTGTTATGATGGCATTTCTCATAAAAATGAGAATTCCACGAAACCGTAAAATTATATATTTTATTTTAGGAATTCTTGGAACCATATTTGTAAATCTAATTAGAATATTTTCATTATCTGTTTACGCATTAAAGGTGACTACCGATCCTGAAGCGTGGGAAGAATTTCATTCTGTAGCAGGTGAAATAATGTTCCTTCCGTGGCTATTTGTCTTTTTACTGATTGTGACAGTAGTTGAAACAAAACGGCTCAAACGAATAGAATCTGAAAAAACATCTAAAAATAATTTGTAATGTTGCTCTGACCCTCTACATCTGAAAATTCTGAAACTCTAACTCCAATTCTTCTGACCAACATGTCTTGTTCCATTAATGCTTCTTCTAATAATTGATTTACAATTTTTTTTAATTCAGTTATATTGTTTCCTGGATTTCTTATCATTTTTGATTTAGTCTTTGTGGATAAATCTTCATTTACGAACTGAATTCCAATCGAACGATACATTTTGTTGTTTTCAATTGCAATTTTGTTCAATTGTACACATAGTTCTTCTATACTTTCACGTAGAAATTTAAGTTCTTTTGAATTCTTCTTTAAAGTAGTAATCTTACTAAACTGAATTGTAGGCTCTCTCGGTTTAACTAATTCTACATCAATCCCTCTTGCAGAATTAAAAATATATCCTCCAGTTTTTCTTCCAAACATTTTATTCAAATCAAAAATATCGATACCTCTTAGTTCCTCTATTGTATTTACATCAATTTGAGCAAAAATATTTTCTGTTTTTTTACCTATGCCTGGAATCTCTCTTATTTTTAATGGTGACAAAAACTCATTAACTTGTTCTGGTTTTACAGTTGTTACTCCATCCGGTTTTTTATAATCTGATGCAATCTTTGAAAGTAATTTATTAGGTGTAATTCCTATAGAACATGTAAGTTTTAGACTGCTTCTTATTTCATTTTTTAATTGCTGTGCTAAATGTTCTGCATTGTGAAAGTCACTCTTAGTTTTTTTTGTAACATCAAGATATGCTTCGTCCCTTCCAACATATTCAAATACATCAGCATATTTTTCAATTATTCTCATTGCTTTTGATGATACTTCTGAATAATAATCAAAATCAGCTGGCAAAAACACTGAATCTTGTTCTTTTAATTTATTTTTTGCAAGCGTAATTGGTATTCCTGATTTCACTCCAAAATTTCTAGCATTATAATTTGCAGTAGCTATAGCTCCACTGTCTCCTCCTCTATCAGAAAATATACAAATTGCAACACATTTTCCTTTTATTTTTGAATCTCTTATCTCTTCACACTGTGCATAAAAATAGTCAAAATCAATATGAAAAACAATTCTTTCTTCCATATTCTATTTCAAAACTCAATTCTTATTACAATTACGTAATTTTATATCTGATTCAGAATAATTCATCTAGTAATGGACTCTGCAATTGAAGTAAATGATGATGGTGTTAAGGTAAATCCTGAAATCATGGAAAATGAAAAATTCTATCATTGTATTTTCAAAGATAAAGTAATCTTGGTCTTTAAGGATCATCAGGAATTTTTAAACTGTTTTGAAATTGAAGAAAAAGACCTAGTAGAAAAAATTAAATCATCAAAAGATGAAGACATTAACTCCATACTTGAATCCTATATAGAAAAAGAGAAGCTTAAAAAACAATAAACATGTTTTAATGTATTAATGAGTTCAAATTCTGACGCATCTGATATTCTTGATGAAATATTAGAAGATTCCAAAAAACCAGAAAGTACTCCAGAACCAGAAAGTACTCCAGAACCAGAAAGTACTCCAGAACCAGAAAGTACTCCAGAACCAGAAAGTACTCCAGAACCAGAAAGTACTCCAGAACCAGAAAGTACTCCAGAACCAGAAAAACAAATCCCAAAAAAACCATTTAATCTTGAAGAGAAACCTACACGAAAATTAATTTTAGTTGGGGTGAAACCATTGGTTACATATGTAAACTCTACATTAACACAATTATCCACACTACCTACTGTAACAATAAAGGCAAGAGGTCAGCGTATTACTCAGGCTGTAGATGTATCACAATTTATTATGAAACGTATGCATTCTATTGGTTATAGAATATCTGATGTGAGAATATCTTCAGATGCATTAGAATCTAGAGATGGTAAAACTCGTAATGTCTCTACAATTGAAATTGATATATCTAAATAATTTGTTATAATTTTATTAAAAAATCTATTCCAAAATAGATCAAAACTACGCTTAATCCGATAATTATTATCTTGAAATTTCTATTTGACAGGTAATTTTTTGCTTTTGAAGAAAAGACTGCAATTGTAAATAACCATGTGTAATCCATCCATATATGAAATAAAAATAGAATCATTATTCCTATAATTCCAAAATTCTGAATTGACTCTGAAATTAATACTAGACCAATTGTTAACCACCAAATAAGAAAAAATGGATTTAATGCACTGAGAAGAATACCTGCCATAAATGGTCCTTGCCCTGATTTTGTTTCTAAATTAAATTTCTTTTTTGTAACTGACCTGATTTGTAATATTGCAAATCCAAATAATCCTGCTGCACCTAATATTGTAATTATCGTTCTTATTTCTGGAATACTTTCAATAGAAAAAAATCCTATTCCTAACAACATTATCAAAGGAAATTCTACGATGGTATGTCCTACTGCCATCTTTATACCTGAAATTTTTCCTTCACGTAATCCATACATCACATTTGCTGCAAATAATGGACCTGGTGACATAACACCTGATATAGAAATTATTATAACTAATCCTAAAAAACTAAATATTTCTTGCATATTGAATTGAATTTAATCTAAATATTAACGGTAGATGTGGTCACCCAAATCTTTTGTATTCTGTGTTGCCTGTTTCAATTGTTCCTCAATAATTTTTGATTCATTTTCTAACTTTGTTAAATTACAAGATATGCCTGGAATAATTTTAGAAAATGTCTCACATAGATTTGACGTAGCCTTAAAATCTGGAATTTCTTTATTTGAACTTACTAATAATACGATAACATCTTGACCTCTGGTTGCACCTTCATTCAACAATACTCCTGATATACCTGGAATTGTTGCATGATCTACCATTGTAATCCCACTCTCCACAAGTTTCCCTCTAGCATTACCTGTTGATGCAACTCCAAATACATCTAATTCACTTGATCCTTTTACAGTGATACTGCTGACAATCGTTGAACATTTTTTTTCTTTTGCCCAATCTAACATCATCCTTGCAGCAGTTCTATGCATTGTTACATCTAGTGTAAGATATGAAGAAAATATCCCGACCTTTAGATCTCTATTTACAAATACTTTAGTTGCATAATTTGGCATTCCGTTTTTTATAATGCTAATTGGTGGAAATTTGTCAGAATCAATATTTGCTTGTAATTCGAAATTTGACGTATTAATCAAAGATTCTGTAGCAATTGCACTTGTTATTCCGGATGATGGGAATCCATTGACCAGTGTACCTCCTTCCAAATTAACTGGAACGATCTCTTTAATTTCTATATCATTAGTCATGCTATTCTCAATATATCATCTGTAAAATAATTTGTCTTTCTAGGAAAACTTTAAACTGTAAGTAATTCACAATTTGACGAATGTCTGAAAAAATCAAGGTTGCTCTAGTTGGTCTTGGAAACTGTTTCTCGGGATTAATTCAAGGTATTGAATATTATTCAAAAAATCCTTCTCAAAAAGTCACAGGTATAATTCATGAAAATTTACGTGATTATACTATTCATGATATTGATTTTGTTGCTGGATTTGATGTTGGCGCAAACAAGGTTGGAAAGCCAATCAATGAGGCTATCTATGAATTGCCAAATATGGTAAACTGGATTGAAAAAAATGATATGCCTAAAGCAAACGGCACCGTCTATGAAAGTCCTGCTTTGGATGGTGTTGGAATATGGGTTGAGAATAAAGTAAAACCTATTGAAAGTGGGAAATCAGAATCGGAATTACGAGAAGAAATCATCAAGGTCTTGGAAGAAACTGGAACTGAAATTATAGTATCATATCTTCCAGTAGGCTCGGAGAAAGCAACTCAATTTTGGGCTCAAATATGTTTGGATACAAACACCGCATTTGTTAATTGTATGCCTGCATTCATTGCATCCGATAAAGAATGGGCACAAAAATTTACTGATAAAAATATTCCAATTATTGGTGACGATATTAAAGGACAGGTTGGAGCAACCATAGTCCATAGAACACTTGCAAGATTATGTGATGAGCGTGGAACAAAGATAGAAAAGACATATCAGATTAATGTTGGTGGAAATACCGATTTTCTAAACATGAAAGAACAAGAACGTCTTGTTAGTAAACGGATATCGAAAACTGAGAGTGTTCAAAGTCAGCTTACAGATCGACTAGACGATGATAATATCTATGTGGGTCCTTCAGATTTTATTCCTTTCTTAGGTAATACCAAATTGATGTTTATGAGAATTGAAGGTAGGCAATGGGCAAATATTCCGTATAATATGGAAGTACGCCTAGAAGTAGATGACAAAGCAAATTCTGCCGGAATAGTTATTGATGCTATACGACTTGCAAAAATTGCTCTTGATCGAGGTATGGGTGGTCCAATTATTCCTGCATCTGCATATTTGATGAAACATCCAATACAACAAATGACAGATCCTATTGCAAAAACTGAAATTGAAAATTTTGTGAAGGGTGAATAATCACTATTATCTAGTTCATAGCACTACAAAGTTTGTTACCAAAGTCAAAATTACTTGTTCACATTAATTATGCAACTGCATATGTCATAATCTGTATTGGTTCATGTAAGAAAAGTTGAGATTTTTGGGTTCAAATCATTTGGATTTAAAAACACGATCGTAGATTTTGAACCTGGATTGATATCTATCTCTGGTCCAAATGGATCTGGTAAAAGCAACATCTTAGATGCAATTACTTTTGCACTAGGTGAAAATAGAGCCAAGATCATGCGTGCACCAAACTTGCGTGGGCTCATGCATGATGTTGAAGGTTCTACTAGACGTGGTCCAAAAATGGCTCGAACAAGTGTTCATTTCGATAATCTGGATAGAAAAATTCCTGTTGATTCTGATATTGTTACAATAACTAGGGAAATGAACGACAAAGGCGACAACATTTACTATCTTAATAAAAAGAAAGTCATACGCTCAAAAATTCTTGATCTTATGGAAATTGCAAATGCGGGATTAAATCAAATTAACAATGTCCAGCAGGGAACTGTTACAAGAATCTCTGAAATGACCTCTGAAGAAAAAAGAGAGGTGATAGAAGATTTAATCGGTCTTTCTGCTTTTGATGAAAAGAAAAAGGAAGCAGAAAAGCAGCTAACTGATGCTGATCATAAACTAGAGATTGCAATGGCTAAGATGGGTGAGGTAAAGAAAAGAATTGATGAATTAGAAGAAGAGAGAAATAAAAAACTCCGATACGACCTTCTTGAACGTGAACTAAACCGATATCGTGCAATTTCTGCAGCATCAAATTTGAAAACAATCCAATCTGAAAAATCATCAAAAGATAAGACTCTCAATTCACTAAATTCTGAAATAAAACATCATGAAGAAGAAAGAACTACAATTAGAAAAGAAATCTCTGAGATACGAAAACAAAAAACTGACTTCATGGATGAAGTTAATGCGTACAATACATCAAAATCTGAAATTGAAACAAAATTAAGTTATGAAAGACGAAAATTTGATGAATCTGATAGTCTACTTAAGACAAGTAGGAATCGTTTAACTGAAATTGACAAAACTCTTCCTGATCATAAAGTAAATCTCAATTATTTACAAATACAAAAATCATTTTCTGAATCACAAATATCTTACTTTAAAGATGAAATAAAAAAACTTCGTGAAATTGAAAAATCATTTGATGATAAAACAAATAATCTGAGGACACAAAAAACTGAAGCATTAAGAAAACAATCTCAAGTAATTACACAAAAACGAGATGTTGATCAAAAAATTCAACGCTTAACTGATAAAATTACTGCAACAAAACTTGCGGTTGGAGAATATGATTCACATTCAACAAATGGAAATGAAAAGGTTTTATCAAATCAGGAAAAGTTCACTACACTTGTACAAAGTCTTGAAACACTTGAAAGACAAAAAATTAAACTTGAACGTATCATTCAAAATCATAAACATTCTATACATGAAATTAATCTAAGAATAAAAAAATTCACTGATGAAAAAATAAAATCTGAAAGTGAAATATATGAACTCTCTGAATTAATTGATGCATCATCTAAGGGTGCAAACAAATATGAAACAAAAATTAAATTTGCAAAAGGAATCATGCATGAAGATTACTCTATATCAAAACTCAAACATAGTACGCAAGATTTTGGTATAGAGGGTTTAGTTTATGAAATACTTTCTTGGGGGAAAAAATATGAACGCGCATCACTTGCAGTTTGTTCTGATTGGATTAAGGCTGTAGTTGTAAAAGACTTTGAATCTCTTATGTCCCTTGCAGAATTTGTTACTGATAAAAAATTACCAAAATTAAAAATCATTCCATTAGAAGCAATTCCTGAAGTAAAAATTGAATTACCAAAACAAAATGGCGTATTAGGAATCCTATCTGATTATGTAAACTGTGAAAAAAAATTTTTACCTTTGAAAAATTTTCTCTTTGGGAATGTTGTATTAGTCGAATCAAGACGTATTGCAATTCAATTATCAAAATCTGGATTTAAGACAATTACAATATCTGGTGAATACTTTGAAGCAAAAACAACATCTGTTGTAATTGATAATAATTCAAAAATTTCAAAATTAACAAAAATCATTAACATGAGTGATTCCGTTGAAGGTCTTCAACAATTGATTTCTGCATTAAGGCAAACTGTATTAAAAAAGAAAAATCGTTCAAAAAAACTAGATTTACTTGTAAAAAATTATGAGAAAAGACTCTCTTTATCTGAACTTGGAATGACTACTACTACAAATAGTCTTTCTGAATTAAAATCTAGAATATCTGAAATTATTCAAAACAAAAAATCATTTGAATCAAGGATTAATCAATTACAAAGATCTCAGGAAAGAATTTCGCGAGAATTAATTAATCGTAAATCTCATCTTGAATCTCTAGAATCTCAAATAAAACTTGTCAGAGATAATTATGCAGAACCGCAGATGGATAGAATTGCAAACGAGCTTACATTAGTAAACGAACAAATTGTTGCACAAGATAAAAAATTAACACCAATACAAAGTAAGCTTAAACAAAAACAATCCAATCTTGCTGAATTAATGGCACATGATACCAAAATTACTGGTGAAAAGAAAAATCTACACCAAATAGTTTCAAATATGAATCAAGAAAAATATCATCTAGACGTTGATGTACGTCGTGCAGCAAAAAATAAAGCGACATCTGAATCTGAACTTGTTACATTACGTGATGAAGAACAAAAATTAATTTCTACATCTGGTACTTCTGTAGAACAAATGACTGAATTTGATAATAGTCTTGAAAGTTTGAATTCCAAAGAACGTGATTCTACAAAAGAAATTTCTTCACGTGAAAGAAATACTGATACCTTAAATCGTGATCTTACAGAATTACGTCAAAAGGAATCTAAAATAACATCCCTTCTTGCAACATTTGGATTTGATATTGACATAGAAGTATTTGATGTTGAATCTACAATTTTCTCTCTTGAATCTGAACAAAACCGTATCAAAAACTCTCTTAACGCTGGTGCACCTTTACAATATGTTGAGATTTCAAATGGATACAAATCATCATCATCTAAAAAGAATATGCTTGAGAGAGAACGTAACACAATTGTTGCATTCATTGAATCTGTAGAAAAAGACAAGAGACAAACATTCCTTGATGCATTTGATATAGTTGATACTCAGGTAAAAGATGCGTTCTCAAAGATGACTGGTGGAAGTGCTTGGCTTGAACTAGAAAATGAAGATGATATATTTAATTCTGGATTAAATTATATAATTCAATTCCCTGGAAAACCAAAAAGAGAATCAACATCAATTAGTGGTG
>Ga0315316_10002863_pt1 | contig 12466 bp, 13 predicted proteins | sample M160m3416metaG_FD_203702 | JGI IMG/M metagenome (GOLD analysis project Ga0315316, IMG submission 203702) | Ammonia-oxidizing marine archaeal communities from Monterey Bay, California, United States - M1 60m 3416 | ecosystem: Environmental > Aquatic > Marine > Intertidal zone | place: USA...
GGGCCCCGCCGTGCGCAGGTTGTCGGCTCGGGTCGAGGACTCGATCCGGACCACGTCGGCGCCGTGGTCCGCCAGATATTTGCCCGAGATCGGGCCGACCCCGACCCAGCTGAAGTCGGCCACCTTGATCCCCTCGAGGGGGAGAGCCCGGGGCGGCTCGGAGGGTGGGAAGGTGACCCGACTGCGGGGGGCTCGCTCGATCTCCTCGAGGAGCTCCGCCGTGTGCTCGCCCAGCTTGGGCGCGCGGTGTCGGATCTCGAAAGGCGTGTTCGAGCATCGGGCGAAGGGGCCGGGGGCGCGTACGCTGAGGCCGCTCGGGAGTTCGGTCTCCTGGAAATAGGCGCGGTCGCGCAGATGTTCGAAGTCGAGGAGGTCGTCGACCTGCATCACCGGGGCGAGGGTGGCGCCGATCTCCAGTCCGGGAAGGAAGAGCTCGCGCTTCGTCTTCGTCTGGAAGAAGCGGTCCAGGGTCGCCGTCAGTTCGTCGAGGGGGATCGTGAACTCGCCGCCGCGGAAGATCCGATAGTCGTAGGAGGTCCAGTCTTCTCGGTCGAGCCATTCCGCGTCGATCGTGCCGGCTTCGAGCATCCAGGGCGTGAGCCGACGGGTGAGCGCGCCGAGCCCGAGGGCGACGCAATAACCGTCTTTCGTCGGGTGGACGAGCGGGAGCCAGCGCGGGCCGATCTGCAGGGCGGATCCGTCGCGCTGATAGTCGAAGCCTTGGATGGGCGCAGCGGTCAGCCCGTTGAGCATCGTCCAGGTCAGCGCGCTCTGGGCAGACACGTCTACGAAGACGCCCCCTCCCGTCGTGCGGGCGCGGGCATGGCCGATCAGCGCCGCGACCGCCGCCTCCGCTCCCGCGTGGCGCCAGGCCTGGGGAACGCTCAGCCGCAGCGGTGCCCGGTCCGCGTCGCCCTGGAGCGACATGGGTCCCGCCAGAGCGGCAATCGTCAGGTCGGCGGCGGGGAGGTCGGCGTAGGGTCCGTCGCTGCCGAAGGGCGTGACACGGACGTGGACGATCTGTGGGTTCTCCGCGAGCAGTCGGTCGAAACCCAGGCCGGCCTCATCCAGCAGGCTCGGCGGGCCCGAGTCGATCACGAAGTCGGCGCCGCATACCAACGCGAGGAGCTGGCGGCGTCCCTCCGCGCGCTCGAGGTCGAGCACGAGGGAGCGCTTGTTGCGGTTGTAGGCCGCGAAAGAGAGGCTTCGCTCGGCGTCCGGGCCGTCGCTGAGGAGAGGGCCCACCCGCCGAGCTTGGCTCCCGCCGGGCGGCTCGATCCGGACGACGTCCGCGCCGAGGTCGCCGAGTATCATCCCGGCGAGCTGACCGCGGACATCCGTCAGGTCGAGCACTCGATAGGGGGCGAGCAGGTTCAAGGACACCGCCTCCTGAGGCCGAGGTCGCCGGGATGACGAGCATGCCCGGGCGCGCTCGTCTACTGGTCTGCGTGGAAGATCCGCTCGGTGAACCGCCAGCCGTCCGCAGTCTTTGTGAGCGCGTCGCGGTAGCGACCCGTGACGATGACCTTGTAGTCGGCTCCGGCGAGGTAGCCGATCAGGAAGGCGGAGCCGGTGGCGTCTGCGCCCTCCCCCTCGACCACGACGTTGGTGGCGTTGTGGCGCATCAGGGGCATGTTTTTATGGGTCGAGGTGCCGAATTCGGCGATGGCCTCGTGGCCCTCGATCAGGCCCATGCCCGGGTCGAAGACACCGGTGGGGATGAAGCAGCCGGAGAAGGCCGCGCCGTCGCCCGTGTCGATCGCCGTGTTGTAGCGAGCATAGAGGTGTTGGATCTCGACCAGGTCATCGGTGCTGAGGGGCATGTATTTCCTTTCGCGTCCCGGCCCGAGAAGCATCGGGTGGGTCGGTCGAGACCGTACGGCATGGTCGGCCGCGCGCAAGCGAGAGCGGGAGAGCTCGCGGGCTGCGTTGTCTCAAGGCCGATGGGCGCGCTATACCCCCGTGCTTAGGGAGTCCGGGCCCGGGCAGCTCGCGGCTTCGGAGGGGGGCGCGCATGGCCGACGAAGACGCCATCCAGGTCGGGATCGTGATGGGCTCGACCTCGGACTGGCCGACGCTGGAACACGCAGCGGGGATCCTCGAGACCCTCGAGGTGCCCCACGAGACGCGGGTCGTCTCGGCGCACCGTACGCCCGATCTGCTCTTCGAGTACGCCGAGCGGGCCGGGGATCGAGGCCTCCGCGCGATCATCGCGGGCGCCGGAGGTGCGGCGCATCTCCCGGGAATGCTCGCGGCGAAGACCTGGGTGCCGGTACTCGGCGTTCCCGTCCAGAGCAAGGCGCTGCGGGGCCTCGACTCGCTGCTCTCGATCGCGCAGATGCCGGGAGGGATTCCGGTCGGCACGCTGGCGATCGGGAACGCCGGCGCCAAGAATGCGGGGCTGCTGGCAGCGGCAATGATCGCGACGACCGACGCGGGGGTGCGTGCTCGCCTCAAGGCCTGGCGTGCGAAACAGACGGCCGACGTCTTGTCCCAAGCCGACCCTGCGCTCGGGCGCTCGGGAGATTGACCCCTCGATGAAGGTCGGCATCCTTGGCGGGGGGCAGCTTGGGCAGATGCTGGCCGCAGCGGCGACCGAGCTCTCGTTCGAGACGTTGGTGCTTGATCCCAAGCTCGACGCTGTGGCGGGGCAGGTGACGAAGCACCTCGTCGCCGATTGGACGGACCCAGACGCGCTCGCCGCGCTCGCCGGTTGTGATGTCGTCACCTACGAATTCGAGAACGTCCCCTCGGCCGCGGTGGAACGACTGGAGCGTGGGGTCGCGGTTCATCCCGCGCCCGAGGCGCTGGTGATCTCCGGAGATCGGATCGTCGAGAAGAATCTCTTTCGCGAGTTGGGCATCGAAACGGCGCCCTATGCCCAAGTCGACGAGCGCCCGGATCTGGATCGTGCCGTCGACGAGATCGGTTTACCCGCGATCCTGAAGACGCGCCGTTTCGGGTACGACGGCAAGGGGCAATTCGTGCTCCGCGAGCGGGGGGACGTTGAGCTGGCCTGGCAGACGCTGGGGGGGCAGCCGCTGGTTCTCGAGGGCTTTGTGGACTTCGACCGGGAAGTTTCCGTCCTCGCCGCGCGGTCATCGAAGGGCGAGACGCGCGCCTGGCCCGCGACGGAGAACGTCCACGTCGACGGCATCCTGCACGTCTCCCGGGCCCCCGCCGAGGGGATCTCCGAGGCGCTTTGGGCCACGGCCTCGACCAGCCTCGAAGCGATCATGCGGCGCCTCGACTACGTCGGCGTCCTGGTCGTCGAGTTCTTCCAGGTCGGAGAGCGGTTGATCGCCAACGAGATGGCCTGCCGGGTCCACAACTCGGGTCATTGGACGATCGAGGGAGCCGAGTCGAGCCAGTTCGAGAACCACGTCCGTGCGGTCTCGGGTCTCCCCCTGGCGCCGACCCGGTCTCGCGGCTTCTCGGCGATGGTGAACCTGATCGGTGAGGTTCCCGCGCTCGATGCTCTGATCGGGCGCCCCGGGTTTTTCGTCCACGTCTATGGAAAGTCTCCCGCGCCGGGCCGCAAGCTGGGCCACATTACGCTCGTTGCGAACTCTCGGGAGGCTCTCGAGGAACAGCTCGCCGAGACGCTGGCTGTGATCGGCGACCGGGCCTCGGAGCGTTCGGCCTAGCATACGGCCGGATCTTTCGAGGGTCCCTCCGGCGAGGCTCAGGCGCGCCTTGGCGAGACGACGAAGGCGCTGGCAGGAGCGTCTCTCATCTGGCGTTCGTAGGCGCCCATGTTGTGGGGCCACTGGGTCACGATACGCCCGGTGGGTCCTCGGTAGTAGCCGAAGCAATCGGCCTGCCAGACCTCGACCGAGTCGATCTCGCTCTGTAGGTGCTCGTTATAGGATGTCGTCGCCTGCGGGCTCGGCTCGATCGTGGCGAGGTCTTCCGCCCCGAGTCTCTCGATTTGCCGCATGGCGAAGTCGACCTGGTGTTCGATCATCTCGATGATGGACCCGTTATTCGTATTCGGGCCGTACATCATGAAGAGATTCGGGAAGCCGGGGATCATCGATCCGAGAAAGGCATAGGCCCCGTCTCGCCAGCGCTCCTCGAGCCGGATGCCGTCTCGGCCGATGACCTCGATCGCCGAGAGGAAACGCGTCGTGTCGAAACCGGTCGCCAGGATCAGCGTGTCGACCGCGCGGAGCCGGCCGTTCCGCGTGACGACGCCCTCGGCGGTAACGTGGTCGATCGGGTCCGTGATGAGGGCGACGTTGTCACGGTTGAAGGTCGGGTAGTAGTCGTTCGAGAGCAGGGGCCGCTTGCAGCCGTAGGGGTGCTGGGGTTCGAGCGCTCGTCGTGTCTCCGGATTCTCGACGACGAGCAGTGCTTCTCGGCCCGCCCGATCAGCGGCGGCCAAGGATGCCTCGTCGTCGTAGGTCAGGAGCAGCTCGACGTCGCCGTAGATCTTGCGACGGACCTCGTCTGCTCGGGAGCGATCGTCTCGGAAAGCGTCGAGCTCATCCTGGCGGTAGGGCGTGTCGTCCTTGGGTAGGACCCAGTTTGCGGTCCTCTGATAAAGGTCGAGCTGGGCAGCGTCGCGCGCGACCTCGGGCACGAGCTGCACGGCGCTGGCGGCGCTGCCGATCACGCCCACGCGCTCCCCTCTGAGGTCATGGTCCCGTGGCCAGCGAGCCGAGTGGAAACGCGTCCCCGCGAATTCTTCGAGGCCCGGGATCTCTGGCACGTGGAGCTCGTTGAACATCCCCATCGCCGAAAGGAGGACGGGGGCCTCGAGGGGCTCGCCGTTCGCGGTGGTGACGCGCCAAAGGGCCCGCTCCTCGATCCACTCGGCGCGCCTGACCTCCGTGTCGAAGCGCAGGTGGCGGGCGAGGTCATGGCGTTCCGCGACATCTTGGAGGTAGGTCAGGATCTCGGGCTGGGGTGAGTAGGGGCGGGGCCAGTCCAGGCGGGTGGCGAACGAAAAGGAATAGAGATGGGAGGGCACGTCGCAGGCCGCGCCCGGATAGCGGTTGTGGTACCAGGTGCCGCCGAGGCCGCTGGCTTTCTCCAGGATCACGAAATCGTCGCAGCCGGACTCGCGGAGTCGGATCCCAGAGCAGATTCCGCCCGGGCCCGCACCGATTACGATTGTCTGGAATCGAGTCATTTTGGGGCTCCCAACGCTTGGGCGTGATCCGGCTCTCGGGGGGTGTCGACGGAGGGCCACTCGAAGCGGTCGAAGAAGGGGGAGAGGGTTGCTCGGATCTGCTCTTCGTCGAGTCCGAACTCCTCGAGGGAATAGCGATGCTTCGTCTCATGCTGACCGACCTGGGCCTGCGCCTCGTCCAGGGTGCGCTCGAACTCGGGCGTCATCTCGTATCCGAATTCCCGGTACACGCGCTGGACGACCGCCTTGGGATTTGCGACCAGCTCGCGGTAATCGACCTCGGTCCTCTGGACCTCGGGATGACGCGCCAGGACCTCGGCAGGGTAGGTGTAGCTATGGAGCGATTGCTGTCGGATCAGCTCGTAGCCCTTCTCCATGCGCGCTTCGCTCACCCCGCGGATCGCCCAGAAGCCGCGCATGAGCTTGAGCAGGCTGGGCATCGTTTCGAGCGGGTTGCGGTAGGGAATGATGAACTTCGCGTCGGGGAAGAATTCGATCAGGCTCTCGACGCGCCCCGTGAAGGTCGGATTCTTCGAGAGGTGAATCTTCTGTGATCCGTTCAGGTAGACCTGCCGTCGCAGGCATTCCCGGTAGAAGCGCATCATTCGTCGCCGTTTCCGGTCCGGCCAGTCATCGAGGTAGTGAAAACCGACGACGGAGAGGTCCGGGACCCGCAGCGACCAGGATCCGGAAGCGCACGAATAAGTCAGGATTCCGTCGTCTTCTTCGGGATAGTTGGCGGCCTGATGGTGCGCGTCCTGGGTGCGGGAGTAGCGGGCATCGCTGCGCGCCTGGGCGCGCCGCTCGAAATGGCTGCCGAGGTATTCGGCGTCGACATGCGCCCAAAGTCGGATCAGCTTCTTGGGGAGCAGCGCGGACCAGAAGAGCTCGTACATCAGGAAACAGGAGAAACGCTCGCCATCCTGGTACAGGAGGTCGTGCAGGTGGGTCGTACCGCTGCGGCCGTGGCCAATCACGAAGACCGGTTCGCGGAGCTCGGTCTTGCGCAGGCCGGGGAAAAAGATGGGGTCCAGCGCGAAGCAGACGGCGTTGACCCCAGCGACGAGCGGGACCCGAAGCAGTAAGAGCGAGAAGAGCTTACGTCGCCGCTTTGCGTCGGTCTCGTTCCAGGCATAACGCATCATGCGGCCCCAACAGGCCCAGTCGAAATAGAACATGGCGCGCCCCTCGCTCGGGTTCGTGGTCCAGCGCGTGGTGGACTCAGCCGTGGGTGACTTCGTAGATTGCGTACTCCACGCAGTCCGGGTGCATGCGACCCTCGCCCACGGCGATTGTCGTCGCGAGCCACTCGTAGCCCGGGTGAGCGCATTCCATTCTCACCTGGGTCAGGAATCGGTTGTCACCGTATTCGGTGGATTGCCCCGCCGCGAGTTTTCCGCCGACGACCTCGTTGAAGTCCATCACGCCCGAGTAACGCAGGTAGAGGTGTGCCCCGTCGTCCGTGCGGAGCATCAAGCGGACGTCCACCTGCCCGAAGCCTTCGCCCGCGTCGAGGAACCACTCGCCGCCGCCCGGCAGGACCTCTCCAGAGAGTCGCTCGCCCTCGAAGCGGCCCCCGGTCGCGTTGAAGATGCGCCGCGTGCCGATCGGCATGGGGCCAATCTCGATCGGGGCGTCGACGGTCGCTTTCATTTGCATCAGGTGTACGAGCTTCATCGGTTCTTTCTCCTCTGGGGCGCGACCCTCTTGGCCGAGGGCAGAGGGAATCCCAGAAGACGAGCGGCGACAACCCGGGGGCCCGCGCTCGGGCTAGGCTCGCAAGATGTCTGAATCGACCTTTACCGACTTCGATCACCACACGGCCTTCGTGAACGGCCAGCAAATCCACTACGTCCGCGCGGGGCAAGGGCCCCCGGTCGTTCTGCTGCACGGTTGGCCGCAGACCTGGTACATGTGGCGAAAGGTGATTCCGGCGCTGTCCGAGCGCTACACGGTGATCGCGCCGGACCTTCGAGGCTTCGGCCAATCTTCAAAACCGCTCGACGGCTATGACAAGCGGACCGTCGCGGTGGATATCTACGAGCTCGTGCGTTCCCTCGGGTTCGAGAAGATCCGGCTCGTCGGGCACGATTTCGGTGGGCCGACCGCCTATGCCTATGCCTGCGCGCATCCCGAAGACGTCGAGCAGCTGGTGATCCTGGATGTGGCGATCACGATCGACGCGGCGGAGCAGAACGAATATTACAAGCGCCTCTTCCATCTTTCCTTCAATGCCCGCCCGGACATCGCCATCGCGCTGGTGACGGGACGGGAGCGGATCTTTCTCACGCATTTCTATCGCGACTGCTACGACCCGGGGGCTTTCAGCCTGGCGGATATCGACGAGTACGTCGCGGCTTTCTCGGCGCCGGGTGCGATGCGCGCGAGCATGGCCCACTACGGCGCCCTGCCGACGGACCTGAAGCACAACCAGGAGAACGCGAAAAGGCCGCTAGAGATGCCCGTCCTGGCGCTGGGGGGAGAGATCAGCTTCGGCCGAGGGGTCCAGAAATCGCTCGAACGGGTGGCGAAGGACGTGCGTGGTGGCGTGATTCCCGGGTGTGCGCATTGGGTCGCGGAGGAGCAGCCAGAGCGACTGCTCGAGGCGCTCTTCGCCTTCTTTGGGGAGGCGAGTGGCACATAGCTGCTAGGCTCGACGCGTTCGGGCGAGGTGTTCATGACGGACGCCGATCGCTCGTTCCTCCAAGGAGCCAAGCATGCTTGCAGTCGGTAGCGATGCGCCCGACTTTTCGGCACAGGACCAGGATGGCAACGCCGTCTCGCTGTCCTCGCTCGCCGGGAAGTGGGTCGCCCTATGGTGGTATCCGAAGGCCTCGACACCGGGTTGAACGGTTCAGGGCCACGGGTTCCGTGAGCAAAAAGACGCACTCGAAGGAGCCGGCGCCGTCGTTTTAGGCGCTTCCTTCGACTCGGTGGCGGACCAGAAGAAGTTCGCGACGGACGAGGGGTTCCCCTACCCGCTCCTCTCCGATCCCGAGAAGACGATGGGTGCGGCCTACGACGCTTGTCGCCAGGAAGGCGAGAAGTATTTCGAGGCCGGGATCCCGCGGCGGATCAGCTACCTGATCAGCCCGGACGGCAAGATCGCCCAGGCCTACGACGTCGAGAACGATGGACTCGACCTCGGCGGGCACGCGGAGGCGATCCTGGCCGATATTCGGGCGGCTGGATGAGCAGGGCCGCCGGGGGGGCGACGTCCTCCCGGTGGCTCTCTTCTCGCCCGGGGTCTCAGGCCAGTCGCCACTGAACGAGTGTGTAATCCGGCTGGCCCGTGTGATCCTCGTAGACGGGTTCGACCCGGGCGCCAATCGGGATCTCCCCCTCCGGCGGATCGACGAGATTTCCGACCATGCGGATCCCGTCGGCGTCGGGAAACTCGACGAGCACGACGACGTAGGGGCAGGCGGCCGCGAGCGCGGGGTGGACCGGGTGATGCGGGCGCTGCCAGCTGAAGATTCGTGACTCGCCGGGCACGGTCTCGAAGCCCAGATCGAACGAGTGGCAGCGGTGGCAGATGTATTCCGCCGTCCATTGCCAGCCGCGGCACGCGTTGCAGCGCTGGACCTTCAGTTCGTGGTTCCGCGTGCCTTCCCAGTAGGGGGCGTCCAGCCCGTCGGGTAGCGGCATGGGCGTCGGCAGGCCTTCCGGGAGAACGGGTGCGTCACTCATAGCGTGGCCTCCGAGCCGACGATCATATTCGTCGCCGGCGTCACCATCGGTCCCGAGTTCACGAAGGCGACCTCCGCGCCCGCGACCGGGTTGGGTGAGGTCCCGCGAATTTGACGCACGGCCTCGATGTTGAGTTCCAGTCCGTGCATGTAGCACTCGGCCAGGTTGCCGCCGCTCGTGTTGAGGGGGAGCTTGCCCGAGGGCGCGATCAGGTTGTCGAAGGCGACGAATTCGTTCGCCTCTTCGTAGCTGCAGAAGCCGTGCTCGATCAGGCTCATGACGACGCCGCCCGTGAAGTTCTCGTAGCTCTGCACGACGTCGATGTCGCTCGGGCCCACTTCCGCCATCTCGAAGAGGTTCGGGCCCACGGTCTTGAAGCTCGAGGTTGCGTAGTCGGGATTGTTGTGGCCGCCGGCGCCCGAACGATATTCGGCACCCTGGGCCGAGCCGAGCAGGTAGGCGGGTTGTTGGCGCATATCCTTCGCGCGGTCCGCCGGGACGAGGATGAGCGCCGCTGCACCGTCGTTCTCCAGGCAGCAGTCGAAGAGCCTGAAGGGCTCGGTGATCCAGCGTGCGCTGTCGTAGCCCTCCTCGTCGAGCGGTCGCCCGTGCATCACGGCACGGGGGTTGCTCTGGGCGTGGTGGTAGGAGGCCATCGAGACGGCCCGCATGGTGCTGCGGTCGATCCCGCGCTCATGCATCAAGCGGGTCGTCCGCATCGCGAAGATCTGGGCGGGCGACATCATGCCGTAGGGGATCCAGGTGGCGGCCTCCCCCGCGACCGCGGTGGGATAGTGGGCGGCTGAGCCGAAACGGGCGCCCTGGCCTTGAGCGAGCCCCCGGTAGACGACGACGCAGTCGGCGAAGCCGGCGTGGATGGCGGCCGCGGCGTTGCCGACGGCACCGGAGCCCCCGCCCCCGCCCCCGCCCCAGACCATGTTCGAGAAACGGAGCTGCTCGAAGCCGAGCGCTGCGGCGACGCGATCCGGGGGGTTCTTGTCGTCCGCGTAGGAGGCGATCCCATCGATCTTGCGGGGGTCGATGCCCGCATCCTCGCAGGCCGCGAGGATGGCCATGAGCGTCAGCTTGAACTGGGCATCCGGAGACTGTCCATGCTTGTAGTAGGGGGTCTCGCCGATCCCCACGATCGCGACCTCGCCACGGAGGGTCCTCTTCTTACTCATCTCGCCTCTCTTCGTGCGGGTGCTAGGCAGGCCTCGCGCAGGAGTTTGGAGGGGCACGAAAAACGCTCTCCCCCGGGTTGGCTCGCCTGATAGAATGAGCACCATACGTCAACCGCTCATCGCTCGTCAGCCTCCTTCGGCGATGGGCCGAAGGGAGACGCCCATGGGAAGCGACCCGCGCGAGCTCGTCCGAGAGTTCTTCGCCGCCTGGACCGACCACGATCCGGAGAGGGTGGCGTCCTTCTTCACCGAGGACGGCGTCTATCACAACGTGCCGATGGAGCGGGTGCAGGGCCGGGAGGCCATCCGTGACCTGGTGGCGAGCTGGCTCGCGCAGATGGGTGAGATCGACTTCCGCTTCGATCATCTCGTGATCCAGGGGGACCTGATCGTGATGGAGCGAGCGGACCTGCTCCCCGGGGACGACGGGGCGACGCGGGAGCTCGGGGTGATGGGGATCATGGAACTCCGGGACGGGCAGATCGCCGCATGGCGAGAGTATTTCGACCTCGCCCAGATGGTGGCGCTGAGTCGGTCCTGACACTTCATTCAAGCTCGCGCGCTGCGCCATTTTTCAGCGCATTGATTGCGCAAAGGAGAAGACCGATGGCCCAATACGACACCGTGATCAAGAATGGGATGATCGTCGACGGGCGCCGAATGCCGCGCTTCAAGGGCGACCTCGGCATCAAGGACGGCGTGATCATGGCGATCGGTCGGGTCGATGCGAGCCAAGGGGAGCGCGTCATCGATGCCCAAGGTCGGGTGGTCGCTCCCGGGTTCATCGACCTCCATACCCATTACGACGCTCAGATCTTCTGGGATCCCTACTGTTCGATCTCGGGCTGGCACGGCGTGACGTCGGTCGCGATCGGGAATTGTGGATTCGGTTTCGCGCCGGTGGCCGAGGATATGCGAGAGCGTGCGATGCTCTCGATGACCCGGAACGAGGCGATCGGCCTCGCGGCCATGAAGGCGGGCATGCCCTGGGATTGGGAGACCTTTCCCGAGTTCCTCGATTCCGTCGAGCGGACGCCGAAGGCGGTGAACGTCCTGCCCTTCATGCCCCTCACGCCCTTGATGACCTGGGTGATGGGGCTCGAGCGGGCGAAGGCGGGCGAGATGCCCACGGACGAGGAGCACGCGGAGATGGGTCGCCTGCTCGACGAGGCGATGGACCGCGGCGCCTGCGGCTTCACCATGCAGCGGCTCACCCCCGAGAGTGGGGCCTCGGTCCAGCGTGACTACGACGGGACGCCGATGGTGACCGACGTGATGCACCACGAAACCTGCCTCGAGCTCGCCCGTGTGCTGGGGCGACGCAACGAGGGGCTGATGCAGATGACCGCCGCGACGGCGGATATGGGCGAAGCATTCGCCAACTACGAGGAGCTCGCCGCGGTGTCGGGCCGACCCATTCTCTACAACGTGCTGCTCATCATGAAGGACATGCCCGAGGCGCATCGCGGGATGATCGAGTGGCTCGACGGCTGCCGGGAGCGCGGAAATCGGGTCTACGCCCAGGCGGTCACGAATGACGCCGGCTTCACCTTCACCTTCGAGGATTTCAACCTCTTCGACGACCAGGACGTGTGGCGGGAGTGCATGCTCGGGACGCCCGAAGAGCGGCTCGCCAAGTTTCGCGATCCAAAGCGTCGGGCCGAGCTCTGTGCGGTCGAACATTTCTCGGGGACCCAGCCGATCGACACCGCGATCGTGACCGGCCCCCAGAATGCCGAGACGAAGCCCTTCCAGGATCTCACGCTCGGCCAGGTCGCTGAGCTGCAGGGCAAGACGCCGATCGAGGCGATGATCGACATCGCTGTCGCCGACGACCTGAAGACCGAGTTCTTCATTGGCGGCGTCAATACGGCCCCTTCCGAGGGGCTCCAGGAGGTCGTGGACTACCCGTGGGCGATGCCGGGGGTCTCCGACGGGGGGGCGCATACGAAGTTCTTCACGGGCGGGACCTATCCGACCGAATTTCTGATGCGCTGTGTGCGGGACGAAGGGATGTGCTCTCTGGAGGAGGCCCATTGGAAGCTCTCGGCACTGCCCGCGATGGCGGCCGGATTCCGGAATCGGGGCGTTCTGGAGGAGGGGGCACCAGCGGATCTCGTCATTTATGACCTCGAGCGTCTCGAACTCGAAGGGCCGGAAGTGGCGCACGACCTGCCGGGTGGCGACTGGCGGCGCGTGCGCCGGGCGCGAGGCTACGCGTACGTCCTGGTCAACGGGGTCGTCACGATCGAGGACGACCGCGAAACCGGCCAGACGCAGGCAGGCAAACTGCTACGACATGGTGGTGAGGGCTGAGGGCCGACGGCGCGTCCGGCACGGCGAGCGGATCGGCTCGGAACGGGTTTGAGAGCCATGAACTCGAGGCCGGATCGGTCCTTGTGAGCGTACCGTGCGACGCGCCATACTCGGGCGTCGAGCCCACCGGCTGGAGGAG
>Ga0315316_10002866_pt1 | contig 12464 bp, 10 predicted proteins | sample M160m3416metaG_FD_203702 | JGI IMG/M metagenome (GOLD analysis project Ga0315316, IMG submission 203702) | Ammonia-oxidizing marine archaeal communities from Monterey Bay, California, United States - M1 60m 3416 | ecosystem: Environmental > Aquatic > Marine > Intertidal zone | place: USA...
TTGCTTCACAAAGAGTATGGAAGTCAGAAAATAGAGGAGATAGTTGGGAACCAATTTCTGGTGACTTGACTAGAAATGAAGAGAGATTAGATCTTCCTATTATGGGTAGAAGACATGGATGGGATAATTCTTGGGATGTAAAGGCTATGTCTAATTATAATACTATAACATCAATATCTGAATCACCAGTCAGAGAGGGAATAATATATGCTGGAACTGATGATGGGATAATTCAAGTTACAACTAATGGTGGAGAATCTTGGAGAAAAATTCCTGTAACAAAACTAGGACTTCCAGCAAGAACTTTTATCAATGATATCAAGGCTGATAATTTCGATGCAAATACAGTATATATTTCTCTTGATAATCATAAAGAAGGTGATTTTAATCCTTACTTATTTAAAAGTACTGACCTTGGAGAAACATGGACTTCAATTTCTAGCAATCTCCCAAAAAGAAATCTAGTTTGGAGATTAGTTCAAGATCATATCGCTAAGGATTTAATGTTTTGTGCAACTGAAACTGCTATATATGTAACAATAAATGGTGGTAAAAGTTGGAATAAAGTTCCGGGTTCTCCTACAATTTCTTTCAGAGATATAACAATACAGAAAAGAGAAAATGACCTAGTTGGTGCATCTTTTGGGAGAGGTTTCTATGTTTTAGATGATTACTCCGCACTGAGAGAAATGACATCTGCTAATTTATCAAAAGAAGGTAAACTGTTCAATACTAGAGATGCACTATGGTATCTACCAAAAAGCACTATAGGAAATACAGGTGGTGATTATTATTTTGCTCAAAATCCTGATTTTGGAGCTGTATTTACATATCATCTGTCAAAATCATATCCATCTATGAAATCAGAAAGAAAAAAGATGGAAAAAGAAATGATTAAAAAAGGTCAACAAATTCCAGGAATTGATTGGGATGCAATTGAGAAAGAAGCTAGAGAGGAATCAACTAAGATATATGTTGTTATTAAAGATTTAGATGGAAATATTGTTAACAAAATTTCTGCTCCTAAATCTAAAGGTTTAAATAGAGTTGCTTGGAATTTAAGACATTCAAGTTCAACTGCTATTAATCCAGACAGACTTCCTAGAGGAGGTGGAGGAAGAGGATGGTATAATTCAGGACAACTTGCATCTCCTGGAGGATATACTGCAACTCTCATAAAAGAAAGTGAGGGAGCATCTGTTGACTTAGATAATCCTATAACTTTTAATGTAGTAGACTTAGAGAGAGGAACTTTACAAGGTATGAGTTATGAGGAATATAATAACCATGCTGAAAATTTAATTTTAGCACAAAACAGACAATCAGTACTCTCAGATAACATGAACAAAACTATGAATATGGTTAAAGCAATGAGGGTTTCTTTGAGTAGATCTAAAAGTGTTAATAATGAGTTAAGTAAAAGATTATTTGATATTGAAGAACAACTCAATCAATTATCAAAGAAAGTATATGGAAACTCAGCTAAATCTGAAGTAGGTGTTAAAAATAATCCAACTGTAAGCAGCTACATAGGAAATGCATATAGAGGATTAACATCAACATACGGTCCTACCGGACAACACAAGCAAAGCTTAAATATTGCAAACAGTATGCTTGATAAATTATATGTTGAACTTGACGCTATTTCTGGTAATTTACCAAATTTAAAAGTTGAACTAGATAAAATGAGTGCTCCACTAATTATTGGAGCAAACAATTAAGATATAATATCGAGTTGATTTGTTGATTTCCAGTTACCTCTGGTAAAGTCTGGAAATTTTTGAGGTGCTCCATCATTAAGTATAGATTCTGCACTTAATGGTGTGACTGCACTCCAAAAACATCCTTCATAAATGTTCTGATCAAGAGGAGTTCCATTTCTAAGACATTCAATGATTCTGAATCTCATTATAAAATCCATTCCACCATGTCCTCCCATTCTCCTAGCTTCTTCACCTACCCTTTTATAAAGTGGGTGATCATATTTTTCATATAATTTTTCTAAATCTTCACCTTGAGCCCAAGAATGGTGATTTTTTGTTATGCCTTCTATACCTCCTTCCAAAGCAACTCTTGTTGGAAATCCTGCTAATATACCTTTTGTACCTTGTACAAGATTGTGTCTTGAGTAAGGCCTTGGACTAGTCTCGTCCCATTGTACCATTATTGTTCTTCCCATTGAAGTCTTAATAATAGAAGTATTAAGATCTCCATTATTGTATTCTAGTTTATTCCATTTGTGGTCTAAAGAATAGTTTTTTTCAGCATATAATTTTCTTCCTAGTGAAGGAGTTGAGTAAGATACCAAAGATTTAAAATTGTCATCACCTCTACCTAAATTCATATACTGAGCAACTGGACCTAGACCATGAGTTGGGTATAGATTTCCTTTACTTTTAGCATAGTGATGAGTCCTCCAAGAACCTGTTCCTCTTTCTTGCTCTTCCATCTGAAATCTAAGCTCATGGATATAAGCAGCTTCAGCATGAAGAAAATCACCTATATACCCCTTCCTACACATATTTAAAAACATAAGCTCATCACGTCCATAATTAACATTTTCCATCATCATACAGTGCTTTCTTGTTTTTTCAGATGTATCTATAATATCCCAGAGATCTTTTAAATTAGTTGCCATAGGAACCTCTACAAAAGCATGAGATCCTAGCTGCATAGCCTTAATTACCATTGGCGCATGGTTATCCCAATTTGTAGAAATAAATACAGCATCAGGTCTTGTATCTTCTATCATCTTTATCCAATCATTTTTACCACTGTAGTATAATTTTATATCCTTATGTCTTTGACTATCTACCTCAACACATAGTTTTTTTGATCTTTCAGCTAAATCCTTATACAGATCACAAATTGCAACAACCTCTGTGCCTTTTATTGAAGCAAATTGTTTAGCATGACCAGTTCCTCTAGCACCTACTCCTATAAAGGCAACTCTAACCTTATCAAGTTTTGGTGCAACAAAATCTCCCATATATTGTGATGTTTTTTCACGCTTCTTGTATTGCGATGATGATAATGCAGATGCTGTAGCAATTGCTGCACCAGATAACGATGTTTTTTTAATAAAATTCCTTCTATTTATTTTATTCATTTTTGTGATAGTTTTATTTCATCAATGTAGCCCATTTGAAATCTTTTAATATCAGATTTAATATGTTCCTTTTTAAAAATATCTTCAAAATCCTTAACTATTTCAGGGTTTTCATTCGATATGTCATTTTCTTCATATAGATCAATTAAAATATTATACAATTCAATTTTCTTATTTCCTTTCTTAATATCTTTTAGAATTGCTTTATAATCTCCCTTTCTAGCTGCTTGTTGTCCTCCATATGAAGGGAATTCCCAGTATACATAATCTCTATCTAAAGAATTATCTTGACCAGTAAAAATATCTACCAAACTAACTCCATCTGTTGAATAATTATATATATCATTTGCTCCAGATAATTCACTTAATGTGGGAAATATATCATAGGAAATTGAAACATCATCTATCACTCTTTTACTTTTAATTTTATCAGGCCAAGAAACAATAAAAGGTACTCTTACTCCACCTTCATAAGTATACCCTTTCATTCTCTTAGGATCATTTTGAAATAAACCAGTACTATTAAAATACTTAAAATCAACTCCTCCAGCATATGTAGGACCATTGTCACTTGTTATTAAAATTATAGTATTATCATAAATATTTAACCTTTTCAATTGGTCTACTATCTCTCCAACCTGAATATCAATATATTCAATCATAGCAGCATAGGTTGCTCTAGGGTACCTTGTTGGGAAATAACCTTTATCACCTAAATATGGATCTTCTTCACCAATTATGGTTCTATACTTATCAACTAAGTACTGGGGAGCTTGTAGAGGAGCATGAGGAATTGGGCTTGCATAGTAAAGAAAGAAAGGGTTTTCATGATTATTTTCTATAAATTCTTGTGCTTTGATATGCATTTTATCTGGAGCATAGTCATTTTGATTAAATATCTTGTAATTATTCTCATCATATGGGTCCTGGCCAGGCTGAAGTTTTAATCTCGGTGAAATAACCTGATTATCCAGCATATCTCTCTTATCATTTTCCCAAAGGTGAGGAGGATAAAGATTATGTGCCATTCGTTGGCAGTTATAACCATAAAAATAATTAAAACCCATTTCAGTAGGGATTGAAGTAGAATTCGGTGGACCTAAACCCCACTTTCCTACCATTCCATTAGTATAACCTGCTCCCTTTAATAGTTTAGGAAAAATTAGTTCTGATTTACCTATAGGATACTGTCCCTCCAGATTTGGATCTTTAGACATTTTATTATAATCCCATACATCTCCCCTGCTTCCATACTCGTGATTACCTCTAATTTTGGTATGACCACCATGAAGACCAGTAAGTAAAATACTTCTTGATGGAGCACATACTGGAGATCCTGAATAAAAGTTCGTGAACTTTAGACCATTATTAGCCAAATTATCTATATTCTTTGTTTCAATAATTTTTTGACCATATATACCTAATTCTCCATAACCTAAATCATCATAAAAAAATAAAATAATATTAGGCTTTTCATTTCTAGAGAAATTACATGAAGATATTATTAAAAAAAGAAAAAAAATTGAACTCTTAGTCATGAATTCAATTTAAAAAAAAAATTAAAGATTTTTAAGTTCAGATGATAATCTTTGTAGACTTTCTTTAGCATCTCCAAAATACATTTGATTATTTTTCTTAAAAAATAAAGGATTTTGGACACCAGCATAGCCTGCAGACATACTTCTTTTTAAAACAACAGTTGAGGTTGACTCCCAAACTTTAAGAATCGGCATACCATATAAAGGACTTGAAGAATCATCAATAGCATCAGGGTTTACAACATCATTAGCACCAATTATTACAGCAACATCAGTTGATTTAAATTCTTCATTTGCTTGCTCTAACTCTATTAATTTTGAATAATCTACATCTGCTTCAGCAAGTAATACATTCATATGACCAGGCATTCTACCAGCTACAGGATGTATTGCATATTTAACTTCTACGTCATTTGCCTCCAGAGTCTCTTGAATCTCTTTACATAATTTTTGAGCTTGAGCAACTGCTAACCCATAGCCGGGAATAATTATGACTTTACTAGAATAGAATAACTGTACAGCAAAGTCAGAGTCTGAAACTTCCTTAATGTCTCCCTGTTCTTTACTTTCCTTTGAAGAGCCACTTGAAGAAAACCCTCCTATTATTACATTAAGTAAAGATCTATTCATTGCATTACACATTAATATAGTTAGTATAGTGCCTGCAGCACCGACTAAAATACCACCTAATAACATTACAATATTTCCAAAAATAATGCCTGTTAAAGCAGCAGTTATTCCAGTAAATGAATTTAATAAAGAAATAACCACAGGCATATCAGCTCCACCAATCGGTGCAACAAAAAATATTCCATAGATAAATGAAAGAATAACTATAAGATATAAATATGAAGTATCTGGATTACCAACAAATAAATATGAAGAAACAACTATTAATGAAAGAAAAATTATATTGACTATATGCTGAAAAGGTAGAGTTAGTTTTTCTGACCATCTGTATCCATCAAGTTTAGCAAAAGCAAGTAAACTCCCCGTAAATGCAACTGAACCAATAAATAAACTAGAAATAAGAACTATTACTACACTAATATCATATGAATCAGGAAAAGCTATCCATTTAGATATCTCAGCAAACGATAATAATACTGCACTTAATCCACCTAAACCATTAAAAATTGATACCATCTGAGGGATCGATGTCATTTTAATTTTTTTAGCAATTAAATATCCTATTACAGATGAAAGCGATAAGGGTACAATAACCCATATTAAATTAGAATTACTATTTTTTAATGGCATAATAATAGCAGAAAAGATTGCCAATAACATACCAATAGAAGCTAACTTATTTCCCTTACTTGCTGAAGCAGGATCGCTTTGAAGCCTCAAACCCCAAACTAACAAAAAAGCAGATATAAGAAATAAAACTTTTTCCATTAACTCTTTTTCTTTTTATTAAACATTTCTAACATCCTATTTGTAACAAAAAAGCCCCCAGAAACATTGATTGACCCCACAAATAAAGCCATACTAGCAAGAATTAGAGTAATATAATTATCTGGTTCAGTAGTTCTTATCAAAATTATAGCACCTAAAATAACAATTCCACTAATTGCATTTGCACCAGACATCAGAGGTGTATGTAGAACCGAAGGAACCTTTGATATTACCTCAAAACCTAATAAAATAGTAAATAGAAGAAGATATATCAATATCTCGTTTTCAATTAAAAAATTTAATATCTCATTCATAATTAAATTTTACAGCTTTTTATAATATCATCATTTTCATTAATTAGTTCATTATCCTTTATAATGTAGTTAATGAAATTAAATATATTGTTAGAGAAGAGATTACTTGCATCATGAGATAATTCAGTTGATAAATAAGAATTACCAACAATCTTAACACCATTGTGTTCAATTATTTTTGAGTCTTGAGTTAGTTCGCAATTCCCACCAGTAGATGAGGCTAAATCCACAATAACTGTTCCAGAATTCATTTTTTCTACTATTTCTTTAGAAATTAACACTGGTGACTTTGAACCAAAAACTTGAGCAGTAGTTATTACTACATCTGCTTGCACTAGTCTTTTAGATACTTCTTCTTTTTGTTTAGATAAAAACTCTTTTGATTGTTTAACAGCATATCCACCTGCAGATTTATCTTCTACAGCCCCTTCTACTTCTATAAATTTTGCGCCTAAGCTTAAAACTTCCTCTTTTGCAGCATGTCTAGGATCAGATGCTTCTACAATTGCACCAAGTCTTTTAGCTGTAGCTATTGCTTGAAGACCTGCAACTCCAGCACCTAAAACAACAACTTTCACAGGTTTTATACTACCTGCAGCAGTTATAGTCATTGGAAATATTTTTGGTAATAACTCAGCTGCCTTAATTATTGCTTTATATCCAGATAACCCTGCCATTGATGATAAAATATCCATACTCTGAGCTATTGTAGTTCTTGGAATCATTGAAAGATCAAATGCTGTGATTTTATTTTTTTCAATTTCCTTTTTTAATTTTTCTCTATTTGGATTGACACTAAAATTGGAAATAATAGTTTTTCCTTTATAATCATTAAGTGTACCAAGACTAGAAGAGTTTACAGATAAAACAAAATCACTATTTTTAATTAAATCTTTTCTTGAATAAAATGTAGCATTACTATATTCTGAATCTGAAAATCCTGATAGAAAACCAGCATTTTTTTCAATAGAAATTTTATGATTGAGTTTCAGATATTTTTCTAAAGTAGAAGGAGTTATAGATACTCTTGCTTCATTATCTTTTAAAAATCCAAAGTGCATAAAAATTTAAACGTTTAGTTTCTCAATTTGTTCCTCAAAAGTGGTGAATTAAAAAGATGATATGTAAAAAATAAGAGGAAAAAAATTACAAATTCTAAATTGACAAGATAATATGGCCACTCACCAGAAACAAATGGATGATCTACAGCTGGAGCACTTTTAAGATACATATAATTAGCGTCAATCATAAAATCAATTGGCATAATTATTATCAGGAGCACATTAATAAATATAAAAGATTTTAACCAAGAATATTTAGATAGTTTCATATCCATAAAATAATACATGTATAATGGAAGAATAATTATAGAGGTATGACTATAAAAGTATTCAAAATAAAAAAAATTATTACCTGTATAATTATCAATCAATGGAGTTAATAAAGCATTAATACCTCCTAAAATTCCAGCATAAAATAAAAATTCAAAAAGAAATTGTTTTTTGTCAACAAAGAGAATTATGCAAGTTATTAGAGATGATATACCACATAGATGAAGTGGTAATCTTTTATTTAAGCTCCAAGTTCCATCAAGAAAATGAAAATAATGAAACAACACATACATTATTATAAAAAAGGAAACAAAAAGAATGGCAAACTTCTTTACAAACTCTTTTGATGAATATTTTCCAATAAATAAACAAATAATAAGATATGCTAATGATAAAGAATTGGCAATTATCCATTCATTTGATAAAAAAGTTATAGCATAATCAATGTTCATAACTACTTATCATTAACAAAATCTTTCATAATAAAAACATGTGGTAATGTAAGACTTGATATGATTATAAAAACAAATAAAATCAGGTTATCAGTTGTTAAAATATTATTATTAAAATAATAAATAAATACACCAAATACGATAGCCAATAATGTAAAAGGTAATGTTTTGAGGTAAAATCTGAAAAAACTTTTTTCTTTCATTTCTTCATATTCCATCAATAGCATAGGTAGAGAATGAGAAAATCCAAAAAATATTGAGAAAGAAGTTAAAATATCAGTGTGGTAAAATATTAGATAGAGAATAGAAAGTTCTGCATATAAAGGAACTTTTCTTTTAATATCAAAATACACTACTGACATCATAAGCACAGCTACAGATATTAATAAAAAAAATATTTTTTCAAATGATGAGAGGTCAAAGGAACTAAAAAATGTAAAATCTATAAGTATTTCCTGTAATTCAAAAATATTATTTAGAAATAGAGATAATAAAATATTAGCACCAATAACAAAATTTAACAACTTGTTATCAGTTGAATTATATCCTATAACTTGGGTCTCTCCGAAATGATAACATGAAACTAATAAAAAGATAAATAATCCTAAAAAAGGAGAAAACATCCATATTATAATATTTAAAACAATTAATGCTAAATAGATAGAAAAGAAACTAATTCTATTATTAAATCTCCTTGATTTTGGATTCAAAAAAGCAATTATATGATCAACAGAACCATGAGGAATTCCAATTGTAAGCATTATCAAAATAAAAATAATACTAGAATAGGAATCACCTACATCAAAAAAAATAAGTGATAAAGAAAATATTAATCCGATTATTTTAGAGGTGATTAAACCTTGATTATTTGAAATCATTTTTTAATATAAAAAAAAAGGTGAGGAAAACCTCACCTTTTAATTTTTAAAAGCTGTTAAAATTAGTCTCTAGCAGCTGACCATACGGCCATACCAAAACCAATTTTATTTATAGCATCACCGATATTGTAAACAATATCCATGTCTAGTGGTAAACCAGCAGCACCTGAGTACCACATTCCGTCTGCAGTTCCAATCATATAACCTAAAGGATATATAGACCAACCTACTAAGACAAACCACTGTAGCATTCTTCCAGCAGCAGGAATTTTACCTTTAGCATTTGCTAAAGCTGTTCCTACTTCTCCACCATTACCCATTCCGAAGATAGATAAACATCCAACTTCATATGCCATGTAGAAATAAGCTAAACCTGAGATTAAACCCCAAATTTGCGCGTCACCAACACCAGTTATTCCAGATTCACCGAAATATCCAGTTACTAGCATAACAACAGATGCCCAGAAAAGTTTTCTCATACCTACGCCTGTAAGTAAAGCAAACTCAACAACCATCAATGGAACAGTTAAGATCCAGTCAACATATCTTAATTCAGTTGGTGAACCAAGACCTTCTGCCCACTGATCTCTCATGTAGTAATAATGTACAGCTGCAATACCTGTAATTAAGGCTGCAACAAGCATTGAATCCTTAAATTTCTTGTCAACTTGACCATGTTGTACTAAAAAGAACACAGTAGCAGCTAGCATAGAAACAGATCCTATGAAGAAAGTAAAACCAGTAAAATCACCTGGTTGTAAACTTGCTCCTAAAATAAAATTTAACGTATTCATATTATTTTGTTTGGTTAATAATATTATTAATTGCTTTTAAATTAAAGCATTACAATTTATACGAGGAAATTAAAAAAAGGTTTAATTTCTTATATTTTGTAATTATTGTATTGACCAAAATAATATTAGCTATTATTATTATATGACATAATATAATTTGTAGTATAGGCAGAAACAAAAGATATTATAACTAATGTAGTTCCAATCATATATTTTCCATAAATCAACAAGCCTAAACCAAATAAACCAAAATATACTATCGCTATCCCCAAAAACATCAATAAAATATCTCTCATTGGAGATTCTTCATTTTTGTTAATGTTTTGAATATTGTTAGCCGAAAGAAATCCATTCCAGCCTATGCCATATGGTTTTATTTTTTTATAAAATTCAAATAATATTTTATTATCTGATGGTTTAGTTAATAAAGTAACGATTATCCAAGAAGATGTAGTAATAAATATACTCCAAAGTAATTTTTCATGAGATAATAAGTTTATTCCTGTTAAATCATAATGAAACCATTGAAAATATATAGCAAGTAAAAATGATATTATCATCCCAGTAATTTCACTGTAAGCATTCACTCTCCACCAAAACCATCTTAATAGAAAAATAGAACCTGTACCAGCTCCAATTTGGAGTAAAATCTGAAATGCACCTAAAGCATCTGATAAATTGAGAGCAAGAAAACCAGCTAAAAACATTAATATAACTGTCGATATTCGACCTACAAAAACTATTTGCTTTTCAGAAGCATCTTTATTAATAAAACGTTTGTAAAAATCTAAGGATATATATGATGCTCCCCAATTTAAATGACTAGATATTGTGCTCATAAATGCAGCAATTAATGAAGCTAATACTAATCCTAATAAACCACTAGGTAATAAATATAACATAGCTGGATATGCTATGTCATTTCCAATAATTGATTTGTCAATAGATGGGAAAGCGTTAGAAATATCAGATAATGCAGGATAAACAACTATTGAGGATAGTGCTATTAATATCCATGGCCATGGTCTAATAGCATAATGAGCTATGTTAAATAAAAGAGTTGAATATACAGCACTTTTTTCATCTTTTGCAGATAACATCCTTTGAGCTATGTAACCTCCACCTCCAGGTTCTGCGCCAGGATACCACACAGCCCACCATTGAACTGCTAAAGGAATAATTAATATTGTTAGAAAGGCCTCTTTATTATTAAAATCAGGAAAAAAATTTAGTTTATCTATAACCAATGGATTGTTTATCAAACTAATTAATCCCCCTATCTCATCTAAATCTAATATATATAAACAAGCCCATATCGATCCTACCATCGCAAGTATAAACTGAATTAAATCTGTAATCACAACACTTCTCAAACCACCTAAGGAACTATAAAACACAGTAATTAGAGATGAATAAAAAACACATTCAAAAGGTGATAAACCTAATAATATACCCCCTATCTTAATTCCAGCAAGACATACTGAGGCCATAATCATTACATTAAAAAAAACACCAAGATATAAAGCTCTAAATGCTCTTAAATATTTTGCAGGCTTGCCACTATATCTTAGTTCGTAAAATTCTAAGTCAGTTAATACTTCTGATCTTCTCCATAACTTTGCATAAAAAAAAACTGTCATCATACCAGTAATAAGAAAAGCCCACCAAACCCAATTACCAGAAACTCCATTTTCTCTAACAATATTTGTAACTAAGTTTGGAGTATCTGCGGAAAAAGTAGTTGCAACCATGGATATACCTAGCATCCACCATGGCATATTTCTTCCTGACAAAAAAAATTCTTTTGAACTTTCTCCTGACTTTTTTGAGGTAATAAACCCTATTAGGATAAAAATTCCAAAAAAGGAAAATATAATTAACCAATCTAAATAAGATATCTGCATAATAACTTAAATATAATGATTTAAATTATTTCAGCTCTAAATACATGTTTCTAAAACTATAAGCATCTAACTGCGTATAAATGATTGAATTTTTAAATATTATATTTAGTTTCGCATTATGAAATCACTTATTACTTTCCTTTTCATATTTTTAGCTAGTAGTAGTTGGAGATGTGATGAACCAGAAGACACTATTGATTGTGCAGATGCAGCAAAGCAAATGATAGGTACGTGGAAAGGTAGAGCTGATTACACTAGTTCATCCGCAACTGGAACATCTCATAAAATTACACTCTCAATAATTTCTTCAAATGATTGCTTTTTTCAAGGGATAAGTGCTTTTGAAGAGTCAAATACAACTTTTGTAGTCTCAGGAACAATCGATAAATATGGTTGGGTAGAATTTATGGAGACAGAATATGAGATTAATGGCGGTGAGTATACAGATTGTGTTCCAAACAATGGTTCTGGCTGGAATAACCAATGCAATAGATGGCCATATGTAAGATGGAGACCAGGTACTAAATTTCATGAAGCTAGATTTCGATCAGAGCCTTATGTTCTAAATGGAGAATTCTATGCACAAGGTGGAGGATGGAATAGTCAAATAAGAGGAAATTTTACTATAACAAAGTAGAATATGAATAGATCCATAATCATAATGGCTGGCGGAATGGGTAGTCGTTATGGAGGTCTTAAACAAGTTGATAGTTTTGGACCCAATAATGAATCCATTCTAGATTATT
>Ga0315316_10002868_pt1 | contig 12459 bp, 10 predicted proteins | sample M160m3416metaG_FD_203702 | JGI IMG/M metagenome (GOLD analysis project Ga0315316, IMG submission 203702) | Ammonia-oxidizing marine archaeal communities from Monterey Bay, California, United States - M1 60m 3416 | ecosystem: Environmental > Aquatic > Marine > Intertidal zone | place: USA...
CCAGACCGGATTCAACGTGATTACCCCCATGATCCTGGAAACCGGCGGCAGCGTCCTGGTCAACCGCGGCTGGGCGCCGAAGACCTGGACCGAAGGCGACCTGACGCGTCGTCGCCCCGACGGTGTTGTTGAACGCACCGGTGTGTTGCGGGCCGGCGGCAAGCAGGGAAACCCCTGGATTCCCGACAACGAGCCCGGCCGGGATCAGTGGTTCTATATCGATGCCGCGCAGATGGCGGCCAAGGCGGGCCTGACCGACACCCGGCCCTATGTCATCAAGCTTACGCCGAACCGCGATCTCGCCGGTTACCCCAAGGGGCCGCATGCCAGCTTCAAGATTCGCAACAAACACCTGGAATACGCGATCACCTGGTTCGGCCTTGCCGCGACCCTCGTGATAATCTTCGTAGCGTATCATGTTCGTCGGCGAGATTAAGCGCCGGAGAGATTAGGAAACCAATGTCACCTTATCAGGAACTGGAAAGCCGTTTTAAGCGGATGGCCGCCCTCGGCGAAGCCGCAGGCATGCTGCACTGGGATATGTCGGTGCTGATGCCTCCGGGTGGCGCCGATGCCCGTGTCGAACAGCTCTCGGCGCTGCAACTGACCACCCACGAGATGAAAACCGATCCAGTCCTTGCCGACCTCCTCGATGCTGCCGAAGCATTGGCGGACGACGATCCGTGGCGGGCAGCCAACCTGCGGGAAATGCGCCGCAGCTGGGTGCATGCAAATGCGGTCGATGCCGATCTGGTTGACGCCATGACCCGGGCGTCCTCGGCGTGCGAGATGGTGTGGCGCGAAGCCCGTCCGGCAAACGATTTCGCCCGCGTTCTGCCCTATCTCGAAGAAGTTCTGAATCTCAGCGTCCAGACCGCGGCGGCCAAGGCCGAGGCGCTTGGCCGGTTGCCCTATGAAGCGCTGCTCGATCAGTACGAGCCCGATGGCAGTACCGACCGGATCGATGCGTTGTTTGCCGATCTGTCAGATTTTCTGCCCGGTTTCCTCGATAAGGCGCTCAGCCGTCAGACAGCCCAGGGTGAAGGGGTGATGCCCGAAGGGCCGTTCCCGTCGGACAAACAACGCGCGCTCGGTGAACGCCTGATGGGCGCACTGGGGTTCGATTTCGATGCGGGACGTCTGGATGTCAGCCTGCATCCGTTCTGCGGTGGGGTGCCGGGCGATGTCCGTATCACCACTCGCTATACCGAAGACGATTTTACCCAGAGCCTGATGGGGGTTCTACATGAAACCGGGCATGCCTTGTATGAAATGGGACTGCCGGCCGACTGGCGCTACCAACCGGTTGGGTCGGCGCGCGGCATGGCACTGCATGAAAGCCAGTCCCTGCTGATCGAGATGCAGGCGTGTCGCAGCCGCGAATATCTCGAATTCGCCGCCCCCCTGATGCGCGAGACCTTTGACGGGAACGGCCCCGCCTGGGAGGTCGACAATCTCTACCGGCTCTATACCAAGGTGGATCGCAGCTTTATCCGCGTTGATGCAGACGAGGTGACTTATCCCGCCCATGTGATCCTGCGCTACCGGCTGGAACGCGCCTTGATCGGCGGCGACATGAAGCTTGGCGACCTGCCGGGCGCCTGGAATGACGGGATGGAGGAACTGCTCGGCATCCGCCCGCCGGAAGACCGGCTCGGTTGTTTGCAGGATATTCACTGGTATGACGGCGCCTGGGGCTATTTTCCAACCTACAGCATGGGGGCGATGGCAGCGGCGCAGCTCTTTGCAGCGGCGAAGGAAACCCACCCCGATATCCCGGAAGCGATCTCGACCGGCGACTTTGCGCCGCTGGTGGGCTGGATGCGCGAAAACCTGCACACGCGGGCATCATCGGGGTCGACGGATGAGCTGCTGCAGGCTGCGACGGGTAAACCGCTCGGTACCGACGCGTTCAAGGGGCATCTCGAAGTGCGGTACGGCTGATCCTGTCAACGATCAGGCACATATTCCCGTTTGACTTGCCCGCCCGCGGTACTAAATTCCGCGCGTTCATGAGGATAGTTCTTTGAAATACGTGTCCACCCGTGGCGAGGCGCCGGTTCTCGCCTTCGACGATGTTCTGCTTGCCGGTCTGGCGGAAGATGGCGGTCTCTATGTGCCCGAATTCTGGCCGCAGTTTTCGGCGGACGAACTTACGGCGATGGCCGGGTTGTCCTATGCGGAAATCGCCTATCGCGTGATCCGGCCGTTTGTTGCCGGCACCATCGCCGATGCCGATCTGGAGAACATGATCGAAGAGACTTATGCCGGGTTCGGGCATAGCGCTGTCGCACCGATGAAACAAATCGGGTCGAACGAGTGGCTGATGGAACTTTTCCACGGCCCGACGCTGGCGTTCAAGGATTTCGCCCTGCAGCTGGTTGGCCGCATGTTCGCTCACGTGCTCGCAGCGCGCGGCGAACGGGTAACGATTGTCGGCGCGACATCTGGCGATACCGGGTCCGCCGCAATCGAAGCGTGCCGCGACCGCGATAATATCGATGTGTTTATCCTGTTCCCGGAAGGTCGGGTGTCGCCGGTGCAGCAGCGCCAGATGACCACGGTGGACAGTGCCAACGTTCATGCGATTGCTGTCGGCGGTACGTTCGACGACTGCCAGGATCTAGTCAAAGGCATGTTCAACGATACCCAGTTCCGCACCGCACAGAATCTGTCGGCGGTAAATTCAATCAACTGGGCGCGGGTGTTGGTCCAGATCGTCTATTACGTGGTTGCCGCAGTCCGTCTCGGTGCACCGCAGCGTCCGGTTAGCTTCGCCGTGCCGACGGGTAATTTCGGAAATATTCTGGCGGGCTGGGCAGCGTGGAAATGCGGTCTGCCGATTGATCGGCTGGTTATCGGCACCAACAGCAACGATATCCTGTTCCGGTTTTTCGAGACCGGCGAGATGAAGATGGCGGGGGTCGCGCCGACCCTGTCGCCGAGTATGGATATTCAGGTGTCGAGCAATTTCGAACGCCTGCTGTTCGATATGCTGGGCGGAGATGGTGCAGCCGTGCGCAAATGGATCGCCGATTTCCGCGAAACCGGATCGGTTTCGGTCGATGACGCGCGGCTGGCTGTAGCGCATGAAAAATTCGATGCGGCACGGCTAGACGATGATGGAACGCGGCGCGTGATTCGTGAAATCTACGAAACCAGCGGTGAACTGCTCGATCCGCACAGCGCGATCGGTGTCGATGCCGCCCGGCAATGCCGCGGCGACCGCTCGATCCCGATGATCTCGCTGGCGACGGCACATCCCGCGAAATTCCCGGACGCGGTCAAGGCCGCGACGGGTGTTCATCCGGCTCTGCCGGACCGTATGGCGGGATTGTTCGACCGTGATGAGAAATTCGCCACATTGCCCAACGATATATCTGCTGTGCAGGATTTTGTCCGCAAGACCACAGGTATGCGCGCATGACAATCGAACAGGCGGGACTGCCGGGCGGGATGCGTATTGTCACCGACCGGATGGACTCGGTCGAGACGGTCTCCCTCGGCGTCTGGGTGAATGCCGGTGCACGCAACGAGACCGCCGATATCAACGGCGTCTCGCACATGCTCGAACACATGGCGTTCAAAGGAACGGCCCGGCGCACGGCGCTGGACATCGCCGTCGAGATCGAAAATGTCGGCGGCCACCTGAACGCCTACACATCACGGGAATCCACGGTCTATTACGCGACAGTGTTGAAGGAAAACGCTGATCTCGCCCTCGATATCGTGTCGGATATTCTGATGAACTCAGCCTTCGATGACGCAGAACTGACGCGCGAACGCGCCGTCGTCTTGCAGGAAATCGGCCAGGCCAACGACACGCCCGATGACATCATTTTCGATACGTTTCAGGAAACAGCCTATCCCGACCAACCGCTTGGCCGGGCAATCCTGGGATCGGCGGAGATCGTCGGCACCATGCCGCGCGATGCGCTGGTGAACTATATCGGCGACCAATATGGCGGCGATCGCATGGTTCTGGCTGCCGCCGGTAACCTTGATCATGACGACCTAATTGCGCGTGCGGAAAAAGCCTTCGCCGGGATGTTGCCGTCCTCCGCCGCGGCCGCAGAGCCGGGCCGGTATACCGGCGGCGATTCCTGCGAGATTCGCGACCTCGAACAGGCGCATCTGGTATTGGGGTTCGAAGGCGTCGGTTTCGCCGATGACGATTATTACCCGCTTGCTGTGTTGTCGACAGCTCTTGGCGGCGGCATGTCATCGCGGCTGTTCCAGGAAGTCCGTGAAAAGCGCGGGCTGGTCTATTCGATCTATACGTTTTCATCCGCCTACCAAGATGGCGGTTTGTTCGGTCTGTATGCCGGCACCGGGGAAGACGAAGTTGCCGAATTGATCTCGGTTGTCTGCGACGAGCTTCACAAGGTCGCCGCCGACCTGCTGGCGGAAGATGAAATCACGCGCGCGCGGGCGCAGATCAAGGCGGGTGTGCTTATGTCGCTGGAAAGCACATCGTCGCGCGCCGAACGTCTGGCACGGCATCTTCAGGTCTATGACCGGATTATCCCGGTAGACGAGATCGCCAACCGTATCGATTCCGTATCGGCCGAAGATATCCGCCGGGTGGCGGCACGTCTGCTGAAAACGGCCCCGGCGCTCGCTGCGCTCGGCCCCGTCGGACAGCTCGAAGATTATGACAAGGTGAAGGCGCGGTTGGCTTCCTAAGCGTGTCCGGCGTCGCCCGACAGCATGGACACATCGATACCCACCTTTGCCAGCGCGCCCTGCCAGATCGATTTGGGTTCGGTCGCGAAGATCAATGTGTCGTCGGCGGGCACCGACAGCCAGCCATTAGCCTGGATTTCTGTATCGAGTTGTCCCGGACCCCAGCCCGCATAACCGAGTGCGAGCAGACTGTTGCGCGGGCCGTCGCCTTCTGCGATGTCGCGCAGGATATCGGTGGTGGCCGTCATGGCGATCTGTTCGTCGATGACCATGGTGGCGTCCTGGACGTAATCCGATGAATGCAGCACGAAGCCGCGGCCGGATTCCACCGGACCGCCGAAATGCACACGGATATCGTCTCCCGTGGGAGACGGCGACAGGCCGAGCTGGTCGAGCAGATCGGGGAAATCGATGTTTTCCATTACCTTGTTCACGACAAGGCCCATTGCACCGTCTTCGGTATGGGCACACATATAGATGACGGATTTGGCGAATCTTTCGTCAAGCATCTGGGGCATCGCCACCAGAAGCTGGCCGGCGAGGTATCCTTCTTTGTTCTCTGTGTCGTCGGAAGTATCGGTCATGTGGCACCTGTGCAGTCGTTTTGCCCCGATAAGGGCCGTCTTTCCCGTCTCCCCGCCCAATATGGGATTTCTCGTCCCATTCTGCCATACACGCAAAGTTTACGCCCCTGGATCAATCTTTGACCCTGGAAAGCTGTTTCGGGCGCGACCTTGCCCTATATTATACTCGAAGTTGATGCCAAGGGTGAAACGCCAACATGTTCAGGGCAAAAAATAGGTTGATAAGATCTTTGTGGGCCTGCGCGCTGTCGCTGGCGGCACTACCGCTGATGGCAGTACCTGCGCTCGCCGCGTCTTCAGCGTGGTTCGAGCACGATCACGGCGCCGTCCGCCTGATCTCGGGACAGGCCAATGCCGGCACCGGCGAGAAGCTTGAACTCGGCCTTCAGTTCCGTATGAAGCCCGGCTGGAAGGTCTATTGGCGTTCGCCCGGCGATGCAGGATTCCCGCCCCAGGTCAGCTGGGTCGGATCGACCAATTTTGCCGGTGCCACCCTGGGCTGGCCTGCCCCCAAACGGTTTTCCGTCCTGGGGCTCGAAACGCTGGGCTACACGGACGAAGTAACCTTTCCGATAGCTGCATCTGTCTTTGACGCAGGCAAGGCAGTCGACCTGAAGGCGCGGGTGCGGTTTTTGACCTGCGACGATATCTGCGTCCCCTTTGAGACCAATTTCAAACTGACCCTGCCGGCAGGGCCGGACATCAACACGATAGAATCCGGCACCATCAGGGCGTGGCGCGGCAAGGTGCCGAATGTTACCGAACCGGCAGCGCTATCGATTGAACGCGCGGAAATTGCCGCCAGCGGCAAGGACCAGGCGCTTATCGTCCGCATCACCGGTACGGACGCGCTCAAAAACCCCGATCTGTTTGTTGAAGGCCCGGACGATTACGGGTTTAAAAAGCCGGTGGTGCAGATCGCATCCGTCGGGAACGAAGCATTGATGCGGATCGGCGTGCAGCCACCCAAGCGGGCGGATGCCCGGCTCGCCGGGGAAACGGTAACGCTGACGCTGGTCGACGGCGACCGTGCGATTGAACGCAAACTGAAACTCGAACAAGCGGCCCCTACGGCGGGCGCATTTCCCGCGTCTGCCGGCGGCGCATCCGCGGGCGGCGGCGGTGATGGCGCCGGTTACGGTTTCCTCGCCATCCTGGGTCTCGCCATCCTGGGCGGATTGATCCTGAATCTGATGCCCTGTGTGCTGCCGGTGCTGTCGATCAAGCTGCTGACGGTGGTCAGCCACGGCGGTGAAGCACCTGCTAAAATCCGCGCCGGGTTCCTCGCATCGGCGGCGGGCATCCTCGCCTGTTTCCTATTGCTCGGAACAGTCGCGGTCGCTCTTCAAAGCGCCGGACTTGCGGCCGGGTGGGGGATCCAGTTCCAGCAACCGGCGTTTCTCGCTTTCATGATTGCTGTTATCACATTGTTTGCGTGCAATATGTGGGGCCTGTTTGAAATCCGTCTGCCGGGTGCGGTTGCCGATGCGGCTGTGAATGCCGGTAGCGACAACGGTGGCCACGAAACCGGTCTGCGCGGACATTTCCTGACAGGTGCGCTCGCAACTCTGCTGGCGACCCCGTGCACCGCGCCGTTTCTCGGTACGGCGGTCGGGTTCGCGCTGTCGCGCGGGCCGGTTGAAATCTATGCCGTGTTTATCGCCCTCGGGATCGGGCTTGCGCTGCCGTGGATCGTCGTTGCGGCGTTTCCGGTGCTGGCGAACAAATTGCCCAAACCCGGCCACTGGATGATCACGCTTAAACGGATTCTGTCGATCGCGCTGATCGGCACAGCGGTCTGGCTGCTCAGCGTGCTGTGGTTCCAGATCGGCAGCGCGGCGACCGGCATTATCGCTTCACTCATGATCGCCATCGCGTTTTCCATCTGGCAGTACCGGCATCTTGGCGACAAGGCCCGGTTTGCGACGTGGATCGTAGTTGGTTTGCTGACGGCGATATCAATGGTTGGGGCGCACAGCTTTATCGGATCCGGCGAAGACAGGGTTGCCGCGGCGGATGACAAGACGTGGCGTAAATTCGACCTCGCTGCGGTTGCCGCCGAAGTGGCGAAGGGCAATACCGTCTTCGTCGATGTGACGGCAGACTGGTGCCTTACCTGTCAGGTTAACAAATCGCTGGTGCTTAACCGTGGGCGCGTTGCGGAAATCCTCGGTGCCGGAACCATTATTGCCATGAAAGCGGACTGGACCAAGCCCGATCCGGCCATCTCGGCCTATCTCAAGAGCTTTGGCCGGTACGGTATTCCGTTCAATGTGGTTTATGGCCCGTCGATGCTGCGAGGGGTGCCGTTGCCCGAAATCCTGACCGAATCCAGCGTCCTCGCTGCATTTAAAAAGGCGGGTGGCAAGGCGGCACTGGCGGGGCGCTGATTCCGCCCCGATTCTTCCGAATTTTATCCCGGCACAGGTAACAAACCGCCGCCGATGTTCTAACTCACTTCTTTGGTTTCGGGCCGTCGAAAGGCCCCTTTAATAATGGGAGAGCGAAATGACTATTGGTGTAGGTGACAAGATTTCGGCGGGTGCATTGGCGACGATGGGTGCCGAAGGCCCCGGTCCGGTGACCACGGACGATCTATTCGGCGGCAAGAAAGTGGTGCTGTTCGCGGTACCCGGTGCGTTCACTCCGACATGTTCGGCCCAGCATCTGCCGGGCTTCGTTGAAAAGGCCGATGCGATCAAGGCGAAGGGCGTCGACACCATTGCGTGCCTGTCGGTGAACGATGTGTTTGTCATGGATGCCTGGGGCAAGGATCAGAGCGCGGCCGGCAAGGTCGAAATGCTCGCCGACGGCAGCGCCGCGCTGACCAAGGAAATGGGCACCGTGCTCGATCTGACCGATCGCGGTCTCGGTGTGCGGTCCAGCCGCTATTCGATGATCGTCGACGACGGCACCGTAACGCAGATCAACCTGGAAGATGGCGGCGGGTTCGAAGTCAGCGACGCGGATACGATCCTCAGCCAGCTCTAGGCAAAACAATCTCACGATACGCGCCCCGGCTGTTATGGCCGGGGCGTATTCGTTTATACTCGGCGCATCGGAACGGCAGGGGTAAAATGGTGGAGAAATTCGGCATCGGGCAGGGCGTAACGCGTGAAGAAGACCCACGCCTGCTGAAAGGGCTTGGTGTGTTCGTCAACGACGTCGACCTTGCGCATCAGAGCTACGCGATCGTTCTGCGCTCGCCCCACGCCCATGCCGATATCCGGTCCATCGATGTGACCGCGGCCTCGGCTTTGCCCGGTGTATTGGCCGTGTTTACGGGCGCTGATGTGGCCGCCGACAATCTCGGGGTGCCGGGCATGCCGGCGAAATGGTTGCGCCCGGACGGCGAGCCAATGAAATACCGCCCGCAACCGCCTTTGGCGACGGACCGGGTGCGCTATGTCGGCGATCCGGTGGCGCTGATTGTCGCGGAGACCCTGGCTAAGGCACAGGATGCCGCCGAGTTGGTGGAGGTCGATTACGCTTCGTTGCCGTCGATCACCGATACCGCGCGCACGGTTGACGCGGATGCGCCTCTGGTGTGGGACGATTATCCCGACAATATTTCCGGCCTGTATCAGGCGGGTGACGCGGCAGCGACGGAAGCTGCATTTGCCAATGCACACCGCGTGGTCAGCCGCCGTTTCGTGATTTCACGGGTCTTTGCGCATTACATGGAAGCGCGCGGCGCCATCGGTGCCTATGACGAGCGCGAAGATCGTTATCTGCTGCATGCCGATGTTCAGTATCCGCACCGGGTGCGTCAACTTCTGGCCGAAAAGGTTTTTCAGGTGCCGGAACAGAGCGTCCGCGTGATCGCGCGCGATGTTGGCGGCGGATTCGGTACCAAGGGCTGGCAATACGCCGAACACCGGCTGGTGCTTTGGGCGGCGCGTAAACTTGGCCGCTCGGTGAAATGGGCGTGCGACCGGTCTGAAGCCGTTCAGGCGGATGAACACGGCCGCGACAACGTCACCGATGTGGAACTGGCCTTTGATGCGAATGGCAAGGTCATCGCCCTGCGGGTCAAGACAATCGCCAATATCGGCGCCTACCTGTCGGCGATCCGTAATCTGCTGGCGGCGTTTACCAATGTCGGCACGCTGATCGGGGTTTACGATATTCCGGCGGCTCATGCCGCGGTCCGCACGGTACATTCCAACACCAATCCGACCGCGCCCTATCGCGGAGCCGGACGGCCGGAAGCGACCTATGTGATTGAACGCATGTTCGATGAGGCGGCGCGGGAGATGGATATGGATCCGACCGAATTGCGGGCCATGAACATGATCGCGCCTGAGACCATGCCGGTGAAGACTGCGCTGGGGCTGACCTATGACTGCGGCGAATTCGCGAAGAACCAGGAAACCGTTCTCGAAATGGCGAGTTACAGCGGTTTTCCCGCCCGGCGTGCGGAAGCAAAGGCGCGCGGTAAACTGCGCGGCATCGGCACCGCGAACCCGATCGAACGCTCGGCCTCGCCGTCTCCCGATTATGCTGAAATCCGCTTCAGCACCGATGGCACCGCATCTATCCTGATGGGCACGAAGAGCCAGGGCCAGGGGCACGAGACCGTTTATAAACAGATTGTCAATGAACGGCTGGGGCTCGACCCCGCCCGGATGCGGGTGATCGACGGTGATACCGACCGCGTTGCCTTCGGGATCGGCACCATGGGCTCACGTTCGACCGTGATCGGAGGCTCGGCTCTGTATTTCGCCGCAGAAAAGGTCATCGAAAAAGCCAAGAAAATCGCCGCTCACCTGCTGGAAGCCAGCGATGTCGATGTCGAATTTTCGGATGGTGTGTTCACGGTGGCGGGCACCGACCGCGACGTCACCCTGACCGAGGTCGCCAAGGCATCGTTCACCCCTGCGCGTCTGCCAAAGGGCGTGGAGCCGGGCCTGTTCGAATCCGCGACATTCGCGCCGGAAGACGACACCTATCCCAATGGCAGCCATGTTTGCGAGGTTGAAATCGATCCCGATACCGGCATGACCGAAGTTGTCGGCTACTGGGTGGTCGACGATGTCGGCAAGATGGTGAACCCGGTAATCGTCAAAGGTCAGATTCACGGCGGCATCGCACAGGGGGTCGGGCAGGCGCTGGCAGAACAGGTCGCCTACGATCCCGATAGCGGTCAGTTGCTCAGCGGCTCATTCATGGATTACTGCATGCCGCGCGCCGGGGATTTCCCCGATATCGGCATCGAAGCGAACGAAGTGCCGACCCAGCGAAATCCGCTTGGGGTCAAGGGCGCGGGCGAAGCCGGGACGGTCGGCGCACTGCCTGCCACCATGAACGCAGTGATGAATGCGCTAGCGGAAGTTGGGGTCACCGATCTCGACATGCCGGCGACCCCTAATCGCGTATGGCAGGCGATAAAGGCGGCGGGGTAAGGGAATGTGCCCGTTGGAGAATTTCAAGTGTTCTGCAAGAATACGATCAACGGTACCAACGTGATCACGACCAGAAAGACAACGTGGACCATTGTCCATGCATAGTACAACGGGATCGGGCAGTGTTTTCTGAACAGTGCTCTTTCGCGCTGATGAGATTTCCAGACGATGGGCGCGATAGAAAAGTACAACTGGTCGTAGTATAATTCCTCACCGGTCTCGTTTACAATTCTTTTGATCGCTGTGGGGACAATGAAGGGTATCGACAGCGCGAGGCAGGTAAGAATCATTCCTCCCCAGACGATTTCCATGCCGTTCTTACCGCGCTTCTTCCAGGCCCATACGTGCCAGCTCGTCGGCACGTTCGTTTTCCGCGTGGCCGGCATGACCTTTAACCCAGTGCCATTTCACGTCATGGCGGGCGATGGCATCATCGAGGCGGCGCCATAAGTCTTCGTTCTTCACCGGTTTTTTCGCAGCCGTTTTCCAGCCGCGTTTCTTCCACGAATGAATCCATTCCGAGATGCCCTTCTGAACATAGGTGCTGTCGGTATAGAGATCGGCCTTCACCCCGCGGTTCAGGGCTTCGAGCGCCTGGATCGCCGCCATCAGTTCCATCCGGTTGTTGGTGGTGTCGGGCTCGCCGCCTTTGAGCTCCTTCTCGGTGCCATTCCAGCGCAGGATCGCACCCCAGCCCCCGGGGCCAGGGTTCCCGCTGCACGCGCCGTCGGTGAAGATTTTTACAGTGCCGGTTTCGTCGCTCATGGTGTCAGCGTACTCCGTAGGGGGTGTAATCGGATACCGAGCGGTGAAACTCGATCAGGGGGACGAACTCAAGCGGGGCCTTGCGGTGGGCCAGCGCATCGACCGGTGTATGGAACCAGTCATGCAGCCGGGTCAGCAGGAACCGGATGGCGGCGCCCCGGGCAAGAACCGGCAACGCGGTGCGTTCCGCCGCCGTCAGGTGACGGATATCGTCGTACGCCGTTAACAGGGCTTGTGCATTTTCGGCAAGGAAGGTCCCTGCCGGGTTGAAACACCAGGCGTTCAGACAGATCGCGATGTCCCAGGCGAGAAAATCGTTGCAGGCGAAATAGAAATCGATAACCCCGGTCAGGGTGTCGCCTTTGAAAAAGGCATTGTCCGGGAACAGGTCCGCATGGACGATTCCGGCGGGAAGTTCTGCAGGCCAATGGGTTTCCAGAAATGAAAGTTCGTCCGCAATCCATTCGCCGAAACCGGGTTTCAGACTGTCGGCTTTCCCGGCGAGCGGATCGAAAAGCCGCCGCCAATCCGCCAGCGTTAAGTCGTTCGGGCGGGACAGGTGAAATCCGTCGGCATCGCGGTGAAACCGGGCACAGATCGCGCCGATGGCGGCGCAGCGGGCGGGTGTGAGTTCGTCACAATCGCCAACGCGACCCTCGAGGAAGCTGACAATTGCCGCAGGGCGTCCGGCCAATGAATTGAACGATTGACTGTCCCTGTCCGAAAGGGGCACAGGGCAGGGGAAATCTTTTTCGGCAAGATGACTCATCAGCCCGAGATAAAACGGCAAATCGTCCTCGTGGACGCGTTTTTCATACAGCGTCAGGATGAAATTGCCCTGTCCGGTACGGAGCATGTAGTTGGAATTCTCGATGCCCTGGGCGATACCGGTGCAGCTTTCGATGTCACCGATATCGTAACGGGCAACAAAATCGCCCAGCTCGTCGTCGGTCATCCGCGTATAGACCGCCATGGGTTACGATCCCCGACCGTTCCGCCTCTTCAGGCGCTGAGCGCGC
>Ga0315316_10002870_pt1 | contig 12458 bp, 11 predicted proteins | sample M160m3416metaG_FD_203702 | JGI IMG/M metagenome (GOLD analysis project Ga0315316, IMG submission 203702) | Ammonia-oxidizing marine archaeal communities from Monterey Bay, California, United States - M1 60m 3416 | ecosystem: Environmental > Aquatic > Marine > Intertidal zone | place: USA...
TAACATGGGTCATAATGATAACCATGCTCAAATGGCTATATCTATAAACAGTAGTGATGTTGTGTCTATGAAAAACCAAACAACATTTACTAACGGTATTGAGGTAACATCAGGTACTAACTCAACAAGTAAAACAACTGGTACAGTTAAAGTTACTGGTGGTGTAGGTATTGCTAAAACTCTTAATGTTGGTGAAGACGTAGTTGCTTATGCATCGTCTGATAAAAGATACAAAGATAATTTACAAGCTATAACAAACCCTATTGATAAAGTTAAAAGCTTAACTGGTTATACATTTACTTGGAATGACAAGCACGAACAGTTTAATGGTAATAATGACATTGGAGTTGTTGCTCAAGAAGTTGAAAAAATATTACCTGAAATAGTTGATACAAGAGATGATGGTTATAAAGCTGTTAAATATGAAAAAATGGTTGCTCTATTGATAGAAGCTGTCAAAGACCAACAAGCTCAGATAGATGATCTTAAAACAATTATAGATGGCTATTCCAAGTAGTGGTACGATAAGTCTTGCTGGTATAAGAGCTGAGTTAGCTACTAATACTTATAATGCTAGTGCTACAACAACAGCTAGTCTTGAAGATTGTTCTGATGGAACTGTAGCTACAATAAATACTGGCAACGCATCTAGTGATAGACCTAATGGTAGTGCTCCTCATGCAATGTCTGAGTTCTATGCTTATGACCATGATTTATCTACGTTTAATGATAACAAAAGTTTTGATTTTGACGGTGCTAACGATTACTTAAGCTACAGCAATGTAGGTGGATCATTAGAAAACACAGGTTCTATTAGTGTTTGGGTAAAGCTTGATTCAATGTCTGCTAACGGACTTATATGGCAAATAACAGCTGAAGAAGGAACTAACAATCAGCTTTTTATTCTTTGGCATAATGCTTCTGGGGTAATAAGAGGTAATGTTAGATTAAATGGTCAATCTAATTTAGTAGATTCTGGCACTGGATTAGAAAATGATGGTAACTGGCATCATGTTGTTATGACTTGGTTAGCTAACTCTAAGACTGCTTCTTTAAACAGAGCTAGGTTATATGTAGATGGTTCGCAAACAGATATAGATGTTATATCAACGGAGTGGAGCGAAGAAGATCCACCAGCTACTTTTATAGTTGGTAGAAATAACATACAAAGCAATGCTTATTTTAATGGCCATATAAACGATTTAGCAGTGTTTAGTGATGTGTTAACAGCAAGTGAAGTTTCTTCTATATATAATTCTGGATCTCCAAAAGATGAATCTGGTCATGCAGGATTGTTAGCATATTATACTATGGAAGGTTACAGTGATAATGATACTACTGTAGCTGATGATTCTAGTAATAGTAATACTTTAACAATAAATAATAGTACAAACATAGATAGCACAGACACTCCTTAATATGAGAAAATACGTAATAATAACAAGTGACGAAGTAAGTTCTGTGGATTTTACTAAAGTAGAAGAAACATCTGTAGATACTTTAAGGTATAATAGAGAAGGAACAAAAACATTTGTTAAGTATACTGGTGATAAACCTTCATTTTTAGATGGCAAGGCTGAGTATACAAATGAAGAGATATTAGCAATACTAAACAACGTTGAAGGAGAGTGGTTTGTGGAAGACACAAGTTTAGCGTAAAACACAAGTAAATTGTGTAATAATATAAATAACAATAAAATTAACTTAAATTAAATAAAATGGCAAAAAGAAAAACACCTAAAATGGATAAAGTAAAATCAATTGAATCTTCTGAATTAGAAACAATTCAAGATTTAGTTTCAAAAACAAATCAAGGTAACTTAGAAGTAGGTAGACTTGAAACACAAAAACATAGAATAATACACGCTATGCAAGAAAACGATAAGGTTATGCAAGCGTTACAAGAAAAACTAGAAGAAAAATACGGAAAGGTTAATATAGATATTAAGACAGGTGAGATTTCACCACTTGAGGTAGAAACAACAATTTAAAAAATAAAAAATGAAAAATTCATTACACGATTTAGCGGCTGGAGCTTTTGGGCAAAATGGGTCTGTGCTTATAAATAGCACTAACACTGTTACACCAAACGAAGGTAAACACTTTCACGCTATAACATTTATAACAAACACTGTGTTTGCAAACAATACCGATGGTTTAGTTTCAAACACATCTGACCATGCCACAAGATCAACAACGACTAGTGGTGTAGTTGCGGCAACTATGTCTTTTAATAGCACGGATGGTGGTTCGTTGGGTACTGGTGGTTCTGCTACTGGAACACTAACATTTCCTGCTGGTATAACTGTTTACGGTAAATGGTCACAGATCAAGCTTGCTAGTGGTCAATGCGTGGCTTATTTAGACTAACATGGCGAAAACATCAGGACTACCTTTAGGTTTAATATGGAGAGATTTTGCAATAGATCACCCTGCACAGCCATACCCTGTTCCAAAAACTTGTGGTACATTTGAAATAAACGCAAGTGGATCAAAAGGTTTGTATAGGTTTGCTGTAGACGCTGGTACATCTGTTGGTGTTATGCGTGTTGTGTTTAACACGGGTAACTACTTACTTCCGGGAGATGCAAGTGGAGCTGGCCCTGCTTTAGCTGTAAATTCTATACCAGATAGACTTGTATGGTACCATGGTACATACAACAACCAAGAGGCTGGGTCTTCTGTTGGTGGTAATTTTTATGCAAATGACTCAAGTGGAGCTACTGATGTACCAGTTATAACTATAGATTCTGAAAATCTTAATACGTCTTCAAACTTAGAAAGAGTTAAGCAAGTTGGTTTAGTTGGTGGGGAAAGATTTTTTGATGCTGGTAATAACACAATATCAGCGGTAAGTAATTTAAGAGGATCAAAACCTCGTTCACAAGCTCACTTAGATAATGCTCCTAGTGGAAAAAGCTTTGGCCAAGATATAAGTGGTAGATACATGAACACACCAATATTTGATTACAACGCTTCTTTAAATAGTGGTGCTGGAGGTTTTGCACAAATGGTAGTAAACGGTGTTAATCAAACAGCTGATGTTGGTCCTTTTCATGGTTGGATAGAAAGAAATTTACCTGGTCCACAAGTTACACTAACACCAAACATGAAGACACATGACAATAGTGATGATGGTGATTTTTGGGATATAGAAGCTGACTGGCAAACATCTGGTACACTTGCATTACAAGTTCACTCTGCTGGTAGTGCTAATAGTGTTCAGCAAAGTGAAATGTACTTTCCAAGCTTTCACGCTAGTAGAAACGCAACATACTGTGTGCCTATAATACCAAATAATATAAGTAGCGGTGTTGTGACTATGGAAGTTCAAGCACCATTACAAAGCACCTGGTTTGGAGTTGCGCTTACATGTCCAATAGATATGGAAACTGCCGATAGTGGTAATCACAAGTTAAACAGAAGTTCAATAAAAACTAACTGGAACCAAGTTTGTAACAGTGGTAATGTAAATATACCTGTTTATCATATGCCAGTAGATGCTTATGGTGGTGTTAATCCTGCGTCTGTAAGTAGAGATGAAAATGGTATACCTATAAAAACAATAAACAACTACTCACCATCATTAAACCATACTGGCGATCACACTGGTGTAAAATTAAACCATAGGGTTGTTTCAGATATTAGAACTTCTGATGGTAGAATACTATGGGAAAGTTTATTAACAACTAATTATATAAATAAAAACGGTAGAAGCGCTTGGAAAACAGCTATGACCGGTGGTACTGATCCAGACACGTTATTAAGAGATTGGTATGGTATGGAAGATGTTGTCAAAAGTGGTGTTGGAGGAAGTTTTCCAGCAAGTGATCAAATTACTTGCGGTACGTTTTCAGCTGTAAGTGGAGCGCCATCAAGCGCAGCTACAACACCTCAAGTTGGTGATTTAGTTGTAACTGGTAGTAATAACACTTTTGGTAACAACGGCACAGCTGGTAATATAACTGTTACGGCTGTTAATGGACAAACAATAACAGTTAGCGGTATGACAATGACAACCTCAGCTGCTCTTACTGGTGTAAATGATCCTATATTAAGATTTGTTCGTATGGGAGATATACAAACTAAAGGTCATCTTAACATAAGTCTTTACAACGGTAGTAGCACAAACATAAATGATTTAACCGGTCAAACAAACGGTGATATAGGTATAAGAGATTACTTGTTTGAAGATAGATATGGTGCAACACCTGTGCCAGATGGCTTTTACAAAATAGTAGACAAAAATGCCGTTAACAATGGTAATGGTGGTAAGAAAAGAGTTAAAGTAAAAAATGGTATAATAATAAAATGTAGAAACTGTTTTGGCTCTGTAAAAAATAGATAATAATAAAATAAAATAAAATGAGTAAACTAATACGCAAAATAAGTATTGGTAAAGATTATAAAAATGATGCAATGCACTACTCCGTTGGGCAAGAGGTTTATGGTGGACATACAATATGCGACATTTTAGAATCTGAAACTAAATACAGTGTTTATATTAAAAAAGGAAAAGATGTTTTGCCTTGGAAAGATTTTAACAAAAACATGGCTGTGTCTGTTGAGTATAACTTACAATATTAATGAAAGCTGTACATGATTTTATAATTAGCCCAGTAAACAAAAGATATAACAACACAAAAAAAGTAAACGAAAAAAATCTTATATTAAACACAGAGATATTTAGCCATAAACATGTTAGTAGAAATGGAATAGTTAATAAAGTTCCTAGAGTAAATTACACTAACATAAAAGTTGGAGACGAGGTTATTGTTCATCACAATGTGTTTAGAAGATGGACAAACGTAAGAGGAGTAGAAAAAAATAGTAGAGCTTTTTTAAACGAGAATCAATACCTGTTGTCTCAAGATCAAATATACATACACAGAAGTGTTGGGGGTGATTGGAAGGCTTTAGATGGTTATTGTTTTGTAAAACCTATAAAATCAATAGACAAGTTTAGTGCTGATACAGAAAGGCCTTTAATAGGTATTATGAAATACGCTGACAAATCATTAATTAAAAACGGTGTTAACAATGGTGATTTAGTGGGTTTTAGTCCAGATGACGAGTACGAGTTTATTGTTGATGGACAAAAGATGTATAGAGTTATGTCACAATTTATTACAATTAAATATGAATATCAAGGAAACGAAGAAGAATATAATCCAAGCTGGGCATAGAGCAGTTGAAGAACTGATTAAAGTTGCTAAAGAAGATATTGTTGATAGTGATGATGACATATCAGCTGATAGATTAAAAAATGCTGCAGCTACAAAAAAACTAGCTATATTTGACGCATTTGAAATACTTAACAGAATACAAGAAGAAGAAAACTTGCTTGAGGGAAAAACACCTGAAGAGGAAGAGAAAAAAGTCTTTAGAGGATTCGCAGAAGGCAGATCTAAGTAATGTACGAGCAAAATTTAATTAAGACAGTAGAGCCTATAAAAAAAACTACTATAAACAGATTAAACAAAGGTAACAAGTGGAGGTATGGATATAACAAAGAACATGATATTGTTGTTATATCTAAAAGTGGACAAATAGGGGAAATAGTTGAAATACAAAACTTTCAAATAGCACTACCAAAACAAACTAATGTTTACGTCAATGAAAGTAAAAAATGGGAGCAGTTTAAATACCCAAAAGAATTAAGTAGGCTTAAAAATATATTTGACTGGCGTAGTTATCCTGAAGAAAAAAAATCACAGTGGTTTGACTATATAGACGAGGAGTTTAGTAGAAGGGATAACGGTTTTTGGTTTAACAACAATGGAACACCAACATACATAACAGGTACACACTATATGTATCTACAGTGGAGTAAAATTGACGTAGGAGCACCAGATTTTAGAGAAGCTAATAGAATATTTTACATATTCTGGGAAGCTTGTAAAGCAGACAAAAGATGTTATGGTATGTGTTACCTTAAAAACAGACGATCTGGTTTTTCTTTCATGTCATCAGCTGAAACAGTTAACCAAGCTACATTAGCAAGTGATAGTAGATTTGGTATATTATCTAAAACAGGAGCAGATGCTAAAAAAATGTTTACAGACAAGGTTGTACCAATATCAGTTAACTATCCGTTCTTTTTCAAACCGATTCAAGACGGTATGGACAGACCTAAGTCTGAGCTTGCTTATAGAGTTCCTGCAAGTAAGTTCACACGTAAAAAGATTGTTGCTAACGAAAAGCAGGAAGACTTGGCTGGACTTGATACTACTATTGATTGGAAAAATACGGGTGACAACAGTTATGATGGAGAAAAACTTAATTTACTAGTACATGATGAAAGTGGTAAGTGGGAAAGACCTGATAATATATTAAACAACTGGCGAGTAACAAAAACTTGTCTAAGATTAGGTAGTAGAATTATTGGTAAGTGTATGATGGGATCAACATCTAACGCACTAGATAAAGGAGGTAATAACTTTAAAAAACTATATGGTCAATCAGATGTTACTAAAAGAAACAGAAATGGACAGACAGCGTCTGGTCTATATTCTCTTTTTATCCCAATGGAGTGGAACTACGAAGGATTTATTGATGAACACGGATGCCCAGTCTTCGATAATCCGAGTGATGAAGTGTTTGACCCACATGGGGAATTAATAGATGTAGGTGTAATAGAGAACTGGCAAAACGAAGCTGACGGTTTAAAAAATGATCAAGATGCACTAAACGAATTTTACAGACAGTTTCCAAGAACTACGGAACATGCGTTTAGAGATGAAACAAAAAATAGTATATTTAATTTAGTAAAAATATACGAACAAATAGATTATAACGAAGAAATGGCTAGTTCGCTAGGTATTACACAAGGAAGTTTTCAATGGGTTAATGGTAAAAAAGATACACAGGTAATTTTTTATCCAAATAAAAACGGTAGATTTAAAGTAAGCTGGACACCTCAAGTTCATTTACAAAACAACGTTATAATTAAAAATGGTGTTAAGTGGCCTGGAAATGAACACATGGGTGCTTTTGGTTGTGATAGCTACGATATATCAGGAACTGTAGATGGTGTAGGTTCTAAAGGTGCTTTACACGGATTAACTAAGTTTAGTATGGAAAGCGCTCCAGCTAACAGCTTTTTTCTAGAGTACCTAGCTAGACCACAAACCGCAGAGATGTTCTTTGAAGATGTTCTAATGGCATTAGTATTTTATGGGATGCCTATACTCGCAGAGAACAATAAACCTCGTCTATTGTATTATTTACGAAGACGTGGCTACAGGGGTTTTAGCATGAATAGACCTGATAAAGTTTGGAATAAATTATCTACTGCAGAAAAAGAAGTTGGTGGAATACCCAACTCAAGTGAAGATATAAAACAAGCCCATGCTGCTGCAATTGAAATGTACATACAAGATCACGTTGGTTTAAATCAAGAAGGAGAGTTTGGTGATTGTTATTTTAATGAGTTGCTAAATGATTGGGCCGCATTTGATATAAATAAAAGAACAAAGCATGATGCGTCAATAAGTTCTGGTTTAGCTATAATGGCAAACAACAGACATTTGTATGCTCCTAACGCAAAGGTTGAAAGACCTAAGCTAAATATAAACATAGCTAAGTATTCTAATACTGGCAACATATCTAAATTAATATAAATTAATATGATTACAACTTTAAATTTCCCGAGCCAAGCTGTTAGCGATGCTGAAAAATTAAGCTATGAATATGGCTTAAAAGTAGGTAAAGCTATTGAGTCAGAGTGGTTTAATAATAATAGAAGGGGAAATAAATATCTTAATACAAAAAACCAGTTTCACAAACTAAGACTTTACGCTAGAGGAGAGCAACCTGTACAAAAATATAAAGATGAATTATCTATTAACGGTGATTTATCTTATCTTAACTTAGACTGGAAACCAGTACCTATTATACCTAAGTTTGTAGATATACTAGTAAATGGAATTGCTGAAAGAATGTATGATGTAAAATGCGTATCTACAGATACACACGGCGTTGACAAAAGAACTAAGTACATGGAGTCAATGCTAAGAGATATGCGATCTAGAGAGTTTAATGACTATGCTGAAGAAAACTTTAACGTAAAAACAAGAGAAAATCCTAAAGAGACTTTACCAGACACTGAGGAGGAATTAGCTTTACACATGCAGTTAAGTTACAAACAATCTATTGAAGTTGCTGAAGAGCAAGCATTAAAAGTTTTGTTTGAAGGTAACAACTACGAGCTTACTAAAAAAAGATTCTATAGAGACTTAACAGTTTTAGGTATTGGAGCTGTAAAAACTTGTTTTAACACATCTGAAGGTACTACAATAGAATATGTTGACCCAGCTGATTTAGTTTATTCTTACAGCAAGTCACCTTATTACGAAGATATATACTATGTTGGTGAAGTAAAGTACATACCATTAAACGAGTTAGTTAGACAGTTTCCACATTTAAGCCAACAAGAATTAGAGGATATATCTAAAAACAAATCAACAGTAAATCAAGCCCATGGAATGCACTCTAACCAAGAGGAGATTGATGACAATAAAGTTCAGGTTTTATATTTTAACTATAAAACTTATATGAACGAGGTTTACAAAGTAAAAGAAACTGCTACAGGCGCTGACAAAGCTATATTGAAAGACGATACATTTAACCCGCCAGAAAACATGGACGGTACTTTTGCTAGAGTTTCAAGGGCAATAGAGGTCTTGTATGATGGGGCAATGGTTCTTGGTACTAAAAAATTATTAAAATGGGGCTTATCACAAAACATGCTTAGACCTAAAAGTGATTTTACTAAAGTTAAAATGAACTACAGTATAGTTGCACCAAGACAATACAATGGTAAAATTGAAAGCACTGTAAGTAGAATAACTGGTTTTGCTGACATGATACAGCTTACACATTTAAAATTGCAACAGGTATTATCACGTATGGTACCAGACGGTATATATTTAGATGCTGATGGTCTAGCTGAAATAGATTTAGGCAACGGCACAAACTATAATCCACAAGAAGCTTTAAACATGTTTTTCCAAACAGGTTCGATTATAGGTAGATCAATGACTGCTGATGGTGATGGTAATCCAGGTAGGATGCCAATACAAGAAATAGCTAGTGGTAGTGGTGGTCAAAAAATGGGTAGTTTAATTCAAACTTACAACTACTATATGCAGATGATTAGAGATGCTACTGGTTTAAACGAAGCTAGAGATGGTAGTTCGCCAGATAAAAATGCTTTAGTTGGTATTCAAAAAATAGCAGCTGCTAACTCTAACACGGCAACAAGACATATATTACAAGCTGGTTTGTTTTTAACACAAGAAGTTGCTGAATCTTTAGTATTAAGAATATCTGATATACTAGAGTATTCACCGACAGCAAAAGCTTTTATACAGCAAATAGGTAGTCATAACGTTGCTACGTTAAAAGAAATGAAAGATTTACATTTATATGATTTCGGTATACATATAGAGTTGACTCCTGATGAAGAAGAAAAGCAAATGTTAGAAAATAACATTCAAATGGCGCTGCAAAAAGGTATAATAGAATTAGAAGATGCTATCGATATTAGAGAAATAAAAAGTTTAAAACTTGCCAATCAATTGTTAAAGTTGCGTAGAAAAAAGAAAATGGAAAAGGATCAGCAAATGCAACAGCAAAACATGGAGAAGCAGTCTCAAACTAACCAACAAGCTGCGCAAGCAAAAGCACAGTCAGATATGCAGGCAAATCAAGCTAAAATGCAAGGAGAAATGCAGTTAGAACAAACTAGGGCTCAAATGAGAATGCAACAACTAGAAGCTGAAATGCAGTCTAAAAAAGAACTAATGCAATTAGAGTTTGAGCTAAACATGCAGTTACGTAAAATGGAAATGCAAACCGCTTCTCGTGGAGAGCAAGTTAAAGAAGATCGTAAAGATGAAAGAACAAAAATACAAGCCACACAACAAAGTGAAATGATAGATCAAAGAAATAATGGTAAAGCACCTAAAAACTTTGAGTCTGCAGGTAATGATAATATAGGTGGCGACTTCAACCTAGCAGACACTATGTAAAAAATTATTAATTATTATTATATTATATTATGGAAGAAACAAAAGAAGGGCCAGTTGTAGATAATACAGTTGGAAAGTTAAAAGTAAAGAAAAAAATGAAAAAAATTAAATCTAATCCTGAAGGAGATGTAGCAAAGGTAGATTTAAAAAAACCAATAGAACCAAAGCAAGATGAAGTTAAAGAGGATAACCCTGTCGACGAGGGAGTGGTTACAGAGCTTAGTGATGCCGACACCACAGAAAAACAAGAAGAAGTACAACCGGAAGTTGAAGCACAAGAAGCTCCAGTATTAGAAGAAGTTACTGAAGAAGAAGTTAAAGAGGTAGCAGAAGAAATAGCTGAAGAAATAATAGAAGCTAAAGAAACTGGCAAAGCAATACCAGAGAATTTACAAAAAGTTGTAGATTTTATGGAAGAAACTGGTGGTACTTTAGAAGACTATGTAAAACTTAATCAAGATTTTACAGGCTATGAAGATAAAGAGTTGTTAAGGGAATATTACAAAACTACAAAATCTCATTTAAATCAAGATGAAGTTGACTTTTTAATAAATGAAGAGTTTTCTTACGACGAAGAAATAGATGAAGATAAAGATATTAAAAGAAAAAAGATAGCACTAAAAGAGCAAGTAGCTCGTGCTAAAAGCCACTTAGACGGGCAAAAGTCTAAATACTATGAAGAAATCAAAGCTGGGTCAAGGTTAACACCTGAAGCTCAAAAAGCTATGGACTTCTTTAATAGGTACAACAAACAGGAAGAAGAAAGTAGAAAAGTAGCTGATAGCCAAACCACTACGTTTGTTAACAAAACTAATCAAGTTTTCAACGATACATTCAAAGGTTTTGAATACAAAGTTGGAGACAAAAGATATAGAGTTAATGTTAAAAATGGTGATGAGGTTAAGAAAACTCAAAGTGACTTAAATAATTTTACTAAAAAGTTTTTAGATAAAAATAATATGATGTCGGATGCAATGGGTTATCATAAGTCTCTGTTTACAGCAATGAATTCAGACGCTATTGCTAATCACTTCTATGAACAAGGTAAGGCGGATGCTTTAAAAGATAGTGTTGCTAAATCAAAAAATATCAACATGGATCCTAGAGAGTCTATGCCTGCTAACAATAATACTAGCGGACCTAAGTTCAGAGTAATTGACGATTCAACATCTTCTTACGGTTTTAAAAAAAGAAAGTAAATAAATATTAATTTAAAAATAACAAAATTATGAGTTTAACTCCAGGGGGCTTATTGAATAAAGTGCCAGCCCCAACTAAACAAGCTTTAGGAAGTAACTATATAGACTTTACGTCTGCTACTACTAAAGGTTGGGCACAACAATACTTACCAGATTTAATGGAAGCGGAAGCTGAAGTGTTTGGTACAAGGACAGTTTCTGGTTTCCTATCACAAGTAGGAGCTGAAGAAGCTATGTCATCTGACCAAGTTATTTGGTCTGAGCAAGGTAGATTACACTTAGCTTACACAGGTACTGCTACAACATCAGGTACTGTTAGTAAAGTTGTATTAACTTTTGATATTGATGGAAACGCAGTTGCTACATCTGGTGTAGATCACGGTGTAAGAATTGGCGATATGGTATTAATTAGTGATGCTGACGCTGAAATTAGAGCTTACGTTTCTGCTGTTGACGAAGACGAACTTACTGTATTACCATACGATAGACAAGATTTAGCTGATGTTAACTCTTCGCCTGCTGTATTAGGAATTGCAAACGGTACTGTTAAGTTATTCGTATTTGGTTCTGAATTTACTAAAGCTAGCGAAGGTAGAACAGTTGCTAACGCACCTAAATTCAAAACTTTCCATAACAAGCCAATCATCATGAAAGACTACTACGAAGTAGCTGGATCTGATGTTACGCAAATTGGATGGGTTGAAGTTACTGGTGAAGAAGGACAAAATGGTTACTACTGGTACTTAAAAGCTGAAGGAGACACTAGAGCTCGTTTTGCTGATTACACTGAAATGGCTATGATTGAAGCTAGAAAAGTTGGTGCTCCTGCTGGAACAACAATGACTCAAGCAACATCTCCAACATTTACTAACGGTGGTTCTCTTGCAGGTACTGAGGGATTATTTGCTGCTATCGAAGATAGAGGTAATATTTCTGAAGCTGTAGTTTCTACTGGTGGTACTGCTGCTAACTTAGTTAGATTTGATAACATCTTAAAAGAGTTTGATAAGCAAGGTGCTATTGAAGAAAACATGCTTTTCTTAAACAGAACTGCTGCTTTAGGATTTGATGACATGCTAGGACAACTAGGTGCTTTCATTACTGGTAACAATGCTGGTGCTGGTGGTGCTTCTTACGGTGTGTTTGAAAACGACGCTAACATGGCTTTAAATTTAGGTTTCAACGGTTTCAGAAGAGTTTCTTATGACTTCTACAAAACTGACTG
>Ga0315316_10002874_pt1 | contig 12455 bp, 12 predicted proteins | sample M160m3416metaG_FD_203702 | JGI IMG/M metagenome (GOLD analysis project Ga0315316, IMG submission 203702) | Ammonia-oxidizing marine archaeal communities from Monterey Bay, California, United States - M1 60m 3416 | ecosystem: Environmental > Aquatic > Marine > Intertidal zone | place: USA...
TAGCATGCATCTTTTATCATCTCCAAAAAAACTTACTGTTAATTATGTAAAAAAGAAAAATCCAAAACTAATCTTCTTTCCTGATTGGTCTTGGATTGTACCTAATGACATAATTTCAAATTATAATTGTATTTGTTTCCATGAATCAAATCTACCAAAGTTTCGAGGCGGTAGTCCAATTCAAAATCAAATTATACGTGGAATCGAAAAAACTAAAACCACTGCTTTTTTAATGAATGCTGGTCTTGACGAAGGTGATATTCTCATTCAAAAAGAATTATCCTTAAAAGGTTCAATAAATGAAATCTTTGATAGAATGCAAGAGAATGATTTTCTTATGATCCAAAAAATAATACAAGAAAAGTATACACTTAGAAAGCAATCTGGTATTTCAAGTAAATATAAAAGACGTTCTCCTAAAGACAGTGAGCTCAAAAATTTAAATCATTCAAAAAAATATCTTTATAATTTTATTCGTATGTTACAAGATCCATATCCCAATGCATTCATAAAAATCGGTAATCACAAACTAATTTTTAAAGAAGCATTCTATAATGGAAAAAAACTTTCAATTCATGGTGAAATAAAATGAAGATTCTTGTTATAGTAGCTCATCCTGACGACGAAGTTTTGGGTATGGGTGGAACAATAAAAAAATTAACCAAGAATGGTGATGATGTAAAAGTTGTTGTTATGGCAACAGGAATTGCAGCAAGACGATCAACAAATTTCAAAAATAAATCTAATTATGAAATTAATAAAAATGATAAAAAATTAATTGAAAAACAAATACAGGAAATTCGCAGTGATGCACGACATGCTAATAAAATTCTTGGTGTAAGCGATATTGATTTCTTAGATTTTCCTGATAATGAAATGGATACTGTATCTAATCTAGAGATCACCAAATCAATTGAATCCATTATTAAAAAATTTAAACCGAAAAAAATATTCACACATTCTCCATTTGATATTAATATCGATCATAGACTAATTTATGAGGCTACCATAACAGCAACAAGACCAAATTCTAAAATAAATGTCAAGGAAGTATATTCATTCGAAATACCATCTTCCACAGAATGGTATTTTCCAACGTCATTTCAGGCAAATGTATTCGAAAATATATCAAAAGAATTACCAAGTAAGTTAAAAGCCATGAAAATGTATAAATCCGAAATTCAAGAATTCCCGCATCCTCGATCTCTTGAAGCTTTAGAATCTATTGCAAAGAGATGGGGGTCAGTTTCAGGTTTTCAAGCGGCAGAAGCATTTTGTCTAATTAGACAATTGAAAGAATAGTTTCAGAATTATTATGAATCAAAATGAAATTGTTGGAATACCCTTAGAAACATTTCCTACTAAAGATATAGACGATGCTCACATTAATGGAAAATTAACTGTCATTTGGCGTGATTGGGATAAAATTATTCAAAATGAACCAAAAATGGTTTACATTTCTTCTGTTAATGCCAATGAAAGAAAAGGTCCACATTTACACACTCGACGAACAAGCTATTTCATCTGCATTCACGGAAAAGTTGTTTTTGTTGTGAAAGATAAATCTGGTATATATCATGAAATTATATCTGATTCAAAGAATCCTACACTAGTTCAAATCCCAAAAAATATTCCTTCTGCTCACATTAATCTATCAGATGATGTCTCTACAATCCTTACATTAGCTGATATTGCTTGGAAACCAAATGATAATGAAATGGAAAATATTACATTTGATAATTATGATTGGAATAAATGGAAATAAAATAATTAATTAGAATTATATCACAACTAGATATTTATGATAACTAAGTTACCTCACAATATGAAATGTATATTATGTAATTCTGATAATTTTAATATTATCTCTAAAAAACTTAGAAACAATATCAAGCGTAATGTTGTTGAATGTTCATCTTGTAAACTCGTTTCATTAGAAAATCCTACTAAAAATATAATTGATTATGATAAAAATTACAGAAAATTACATTCTCCAATCATAGGTAAACAATTATCAGCAAAAGAATTTTTTGATTATGAATTACCATTCCAAAAATCTCGAATTAAACGAATAAAATCAATGTTAAATCAAAATTTAGATGTATTGGAAATTGGGTGTTCAACTGGTCATTTTTTATATTCAATTAAGGATGATGTTAAAAGTTTGACTGGAATTGAATTGGATAAAAAATATGCAGAATTTGCAAGAAATGTATCAAATTTTACTATATACGATAAACCAATTGAAAAAATAAATTTCAATGGCAAAAAATTTGATATTATATTCTTATTCCAAGTTTTTGAGCATATAGATAATCCTCAAAACTTCTTACATGAAATCAAAAAACATCTAAAAGACTCTGGAATAATATACCTTGAAGTTCCTAACATTGACGATGCATTATATTCAATTTATAATCTAAATTCATACAAAGAATTCTATTTTAGACTTCCACATGTATATTATTACTCCAGTTTTACCTTAGAAAAAATGCTAGAATTTTGTGGGTTCGTAGGAAAAATTGGTTATCATCAGGACTTTTCTTTTTTTAATCATTTACATTGGCTACAAAATGGAACCCCGCAAAAAAATCAAAAAATTGCAACTGAGATAACCTCCTGGTATGGCAATAATGATGTACAATTACCTACTTCACAAGTAGTAAAAAATTGGCTCTCCAAAATTGATCAAGAATATAAAAAAATTCTCTGTGAAAATGGAATTTCAGAAATCTTATCTTTCACTGGAAAAAAGAATAATCCTTAACGTAAAATTGATAATTCATTATTAAATGATATATTGTTGAAAAATTTAAAAAAATAAAATGAATAAATCACTAATTCTAATTGATAATTTTTTTGATAAGAATAAAATCAATATGATTCAAAAACAATATCCTGACGCAAAAATTCTCGCAATTAATTATAAAACTCATAAATTTTTAGAAAAATCAAATATTTCACATGAATTAGGTGATGAATATCTATCTGATGATGATAAAAAATCAATTGATCATAAAAGTATTGAATTTAGTAAAAATTGGTATAGAGAAAAAAATATAAAAAATTTTCTCAATTTTAAAAATTATGATCTTCCAAATTTCTTAGAACTAGAATTTCTTGTTTATTTTCTTGAAATTTTGAAAACCACTACTGTAATTTTGAATATTCTTAAAAAAGAAAAACCTACTAATGTCATAAATTTAACACAATTTAATGATTATATTTCTAAATTCTGTGATATACACGGAATAAATTCTATAAATTATAAAAATGAAAATCAAAATCAACTTCATTATGATCAAATAAACTTAAAATTTAATCTAGGAAAACTACCAATTTCATTTAATATCACAAGAACAAAATTTCTAAAAATTAAAAAATTCTTTGAAAAAATAGTTTATGGTGTATATGATCTAAAATTGAAATCTAATTCTTTTAATCTAGAATCAATTTTACTTCTAGATTTTAATCCTGTAATATATGAAAATTTATTCCTAGAACTATCGAAAATTAATAAGAATATACTTCTACTAAATCAAAGAAGACCTGCAATTTGGAATCTTAAGAGTTTGAATATTGTTAAAAACTCTAAATGTAAAATAATAAACTTAGAAAATTTCCAGAAATATTTAACAGTTGAACAAATTGATGAATCAAAAACATTCCTAACTAATCTAAATAAAATATGGAAAATGGATAATATATTTGAGAATTTATTCCAAAATAATGGTATAACATTTTGGCATTCTATAAAATCATATTTTATTCAAACTTGTAATGATAGATTTTCTGAATCTATTAATCGTATATTGCTTTTAGAAAAATTATTCCAAAATGTTTCAATCGTAAATATTCTTGAGTGGGCAGAAACTGGACAAGAAGAAAAAGAAGTTTTGACACTTGCTAAAAATATGAAAATTAATTCCATTATGTTACAACATGCAATGTATTCGACTGCGAGTATATGGAAAGATTTTGGTCGATTTTTGGCAAGATTTACGCATCCACTTATGAGTGATCAACAAGCTGTATGGGGAGAATTAACCAAAAATTTTGCTATTTCTAATGGCTATGCTCCTGAAAAAATTCTCAAAGTTGGAAGTCCTCGACATGATAATTTTTTCAATTTTAAAACAAAATCACCTAAAACTGGATTTGTTTTATTAGCTACAACTGGCGCTTCAGGAATTTTTACAGAAGGTTCAACAACTGATGTTTATATCAAGTTTGATAATTTTATCAAAGAAGTATGTAGAGTAATGAAAAAATTCCCTGAAAAAAAATTAATTGTTAAACCTCATCCACAATCTGATTTTATAAATAACATAACTGAACTTATCAAGGAAATTGATCCAAAAATTACAATAATTTATGATACTGATTTACCCAAATTAATCTCAATGTGTGATGCAGTGATTAGCTTTAACACCTCAACAATACTACTGGAATCCATAATCATGAATAAACCATCAATTGATTTACAAATAGAAAACTGGTCTAAAGAAAATGAAATTACAAAAATGAATGCTGTTTATTCTATAGATAATATATCTGACATAGAAAATGGTTTAAGAAAAATTTTATATGATGAAAACACAAAAAAAGAACTTTCAGAAAACTCAAAAATATTCTTAGAACAGTTTATTCATAATCCTGGAAATGCATCAAAAATACTAGCTCAATTCTTAGACAAATCTTAAGTTTACTTGATTAATCAACTTCAAAACATAGTAATTGTTTTATTAGTTTCAAGATTTAATTATTTAATTCAATGTTAGAAATTAATTTATGTGGACGTCTTGTTGGTATTTCTCACCCGCCTTTAGTTATTGCAGAAATTGGAATTAATCATGATGGTGATTTTAGAAAAGCTAAACAAATGATTGACGATGCGAATGCATCTGACGCTGAATGTGTAAAATTCCAATCTCACATAATAGATGACGAAATGGTGGAAAATAATGTAATTCCAGAAAATGCAACCGAATCAATTTGGTCAATCATGAAACGATGTGCATTCTCAGAAGATGAAGAAATTGAATTAAAAAATTATACGGAAGAACTAGGAATGATTTATCTTAACACACCTTTTTCACGTGCAGCAGCTGATAGATTACAAAAAATGAATGTTTGTGCATTCAAAATTGGTTCAGGAGAATGTAATAATTTTCCATTAGTTGAACATATTGCAAAATTCAAAAAACCTGTAATAATGAGTACTGGAATGAATTCAATAGAATCAATTAAGAAAAGTGTTGAGATTTTTAGAAAATATCAAACACCATATGCATTATTACATGTCACATCACTTTATCCTACTCCTTATTCAAAAGTTCGTCTAGGTGCGTTATCTGATTTAAAATCTGCTTTTCCTGATGCTATTTTGGGATTAAGTGATCATAGTTTTGGAAACTATACATGTTTTGCAAGTATTCCATTAGGTGCCACAATCCTAGAAAAACATTTTACATCTGATAAAACTTGGTCTGGCCCTGATATACCAATTTCATTAGTTCCTACCGAATTACAAGATTTAATCATAGGTTCCAAAGCAATTTTCCAATCTTTAGGTGGACGAAAAGATGTTTTGGAAGAAGAAAAAACGACTTCCAAATTTGCATATGCATCTGTGGTTGCAATTTGTGATATCAAAAAAGATGAACGTTTTACAACAAATAATATTTGGGTAAAACGTCCTGGAACTGGAAAAATTAGAGCGCTAGAATTTAACAAAATTATTAATAAAAAAGCTAAATGTGATATACATAAAAATACACAACTGACATGGGATATGATTGAATAAAAAAAGAAAAGTAGTCTTTCTAACTGGAACCAGAGCTGATTTTGGTAAATTAAAACCTTTAATGGATAAAATAGAAAGTTCAGATATTTTTGATTGTTATATCTTTGTAACAGGCATGCATACTATAAAAAAATATGGAAACACTTCCCAAGAAGTTGTAAAGTGTAAATATAAAAATATTAAAATTTTTAACAATCAACAAAATTCAACAAAACAAGATATAATCTTGGCAAATACTATCTCGGGATTTTCAGATTATGTAACTATGTTAAATCCTGACATGATTATAGTTCATGGGGATCGTGTAGAGGCATTAGGAGGTGCAATTGTTGGTTCACTAAATAATATTCTTGTATCCCATATAGAGGGTGGTGAAATATCTGGTACTATTGATGAATTGATTCGTCATGCTGTTAGTAAATTATCACATATACACTTTGTTGCAAATCTTGACGCAAAAGAGAGATTGTTACAAATGGGAGAAAAAAATGAAACACTGTTTATCATTGGTTCACCTGAAATTGATGTAATGCGTAATTCTAATCTTCCATCATTAGATGATACAAAATTACGTTATGCTATTACATTTTCTAGATATTCAGTTTTCATTTTCCATCCTGTAGTCACTGAATTACAATCACTAGAACATCATATTCATCAAATCATTCAATCATTAATAGAATCAAAAAGGAATTATATTGTAATATATCCAAATAATGATCCTGGTTCTGATATCATAATATCTCAAATTAAAAAACTTGAAAATAATAATAATTTCAAAATCTTTCCATCAATAAGATTCCAAAATTTTCTTACTATCTTGAAACATGCAGATTTCATTATAGGAAATTCTAGTGTTATAATTAGGGAATCAGAAGTATTTGGGACTCCTGCAATAAATATTGGAACTAGGCAAAAAAATCGAAGTAAAAATAAAGAAATTTTAAATGTTCTGCCTGAAAAAAAAGAAATTTTACAATCTATCAAAAACACTGAAAATTTAAACTTAGAACCAAAAACATTTTTTGGTGATGTTACTGATAGCGCCAAAAAATTCATTGAAGTTCTTAATGAATCATTAATTTGGAAAACTTCTATCCAAAAACAATTTGTCGATATGGGTAGTAATGATAAGAGGCAATGATATGAAACCAATTTGTTTTATTGCCGCACGAGGAGGTTCACGTGGAGTTCCAAATAAAAATATTAAAAGTATTGGTGGAAAACCATTAATTGCTCATACTATAGAGAAAGCAATAAAATCTAATCTTTTCAATCATGTAATTGTCTCAACAGATAGCAAAAAAATTGCCTACATATCAAAACAATATGGTGCAACAGTCCCTTTTATGCGTCCCAAAAACCTTGCAAGTAATAATGCTGATGGAAAGGACGTAATTCTACATGGAATAAAGAAACTGAAATCTCTTGGATATGAATTTAATATTCTTGTTTCTCTTGATTGTACAGTTCCATTCATAAAAATTCGTGATATAAAAAAATCAGTTAATCTATTAAGAAAAAATAATTCTTCAGTTGTTTGTGCCGTCTATAAACAACACCTAAATCCCTATTTCAATATTGCAGAGATTAATTCAAATGGATATCTAAAATTAGTTAAAGATAGAAAAATTTCTCCAAAAAATAGACAAGATGCACCAACTGTTTACCAATTAAATGGGTTATATACAATTGATACAGAAAAATTTCTTAAATTTGGAAAAAAAATTTTTAATTCTATGAATCCACTTGAAATATCAATTGATTCAGGATTAATGATTGATACAAAATTTGAATTTGAACTTGCTAAATTAATTTTTGACAAAAACAAAAATTATAATTTTACCAAGCGGTCCATCCACCATCAATAATTAAATTAGAACCTGTCATATACGATGAAGCATCTGACATTAAAAATAAAATTGCGCCTTCATAATCTTCCTTTTTTGCCATTCGACCTAAAATAGTCTTATCTGAATATTTCTTTATGAATTCATTACTTTGATAAGAACTATCCTGAACTCCACCAAGCGTTAATGTATTGACACGAATATTCTTGTTGTGCCAGTAAGATGCTAAATATCTGGTTAAATTAACTATGCCACCTTTTGTTGTAGCATATGAAACTGGTGAATTCAAATTACTTTTTCCATATATTCTTTGATCTGCACCTGTTACGCCATAAATTGAAGAAATATTTACAATAACACCATTTCTTTGTTTAGACATTATCTTTCCAATTTCTTGACAACATAGAAAAACTCCTGTTAAGTTTAGATCTAACGCCTTCTGCCATGTTTCTATTCTAAACGTTTCAAACTCATCCTTCCCATTTTTTGATTGATCTTTTGCATGATTTAGGAATGCATTATTAATTAATCCATCAATTCTTCCAAATCTCTTTTTAACATATTTTGCTAATTCTGCTACGTCTTTTTTTGATGTTATATCTATGCTTAGACAAATTGATTTTGTACGAAATTTTTTATTAATTTTTTTTAATAGAATGTTATTTTTCTTAGAATCTATGTCTACCAAAACTAATGTGGCTCCTGCATCCGATAAAATCTGCGCATATTGTGAACCTAATAATCCTGCACTACCTGTTAAAACAATAACACGATCTTTTAAGTTAAAAATTTTTTTTGTCCTATCAAATTTCATATCTCTTCAATCTCTTTTTTATTATAGATCTTCTCATAGTTAATGACTTACTATGAAATCCTTTCTTTAATATAATTTATTGATGAAACTGGTGAAGGATCAATATTAGAAATAACTGCATGATATATTGTAGCATAATCTAAAACATAAATTAAATTAATTATTTTGGAAAGTATGTTTCCTTCAATTGAGTAAATATTTTTATAGGAAATATTCTTCTCCTCAAAAAAACCTTTCAAAATCTTCCATCGTTCTTTTGTTTTAGGGTGATCATCTTGACCTTGTATAAGAATAGGTTGAATACTAGTTTGTCTTTCCCACGATACAATTCCGTTATGACATGATTCAAAAATTTCTTCTGCAAAAGCATGTAACTTTGAATTTTCCTGAAAAGAATTTTTACATCTTATTGCTGCTGATTCTAACCCTCCAGGATAATAAATCAATGGACTATTTTTTAACCAATTTGCTATCTCTAATGACTCATTATCTGTTTCAAGATTATCTGAACCAATTTTAGATCTCATATTATTCAGATCTGAAATTGCTTGATTTACATCCTTGTTATTAATTGGTATTACTTGATCAAGAATATTCAAAATTGAAAACAAATATCCAGTAAAAGATCCTCTTGGAGAATGTTCTAATGAAATATTTTGAAAAAAAATATTATTTTTGGAACAGTATTCTTCCATTTTGCCACCTGAAGAAAATGCTATCACTTTGGCGTTTGATTTATTTGCATCATTTAAAATTGATAATGTTTCTTGTGTATTTCCTGATGCACTCATTGCAATAATTAATGAATTTTCATCAACTGTTTTTGGAAGTAGATATCCCTTTGTATTATTTACATGAATATTTTCATTTGATAGTATTACGCTTAATACATCACCTATTGACCCAGAACCTCCCATACCGGCAAATACTATATGATCAACATCCTTCACGTCAAATTTTTCAAATTCGTTATCAAATGAATCTCTAGCAATCTGAGGCCATTTATCATATGTCTCAAACATTCTTCTTTTATCTACTCTCTCTAAATCACTAAATTGCATATTCAAACTGAATTTTATATTGTAAAATACTTAACTACAAAATTACTAATGCCAAAAAATAATTACACCTATTTTTTCTATCAAGATATGAGCCTAAAAACCGTTGAATGGAAAGATAATTCTGTTATAATGATTGATCAAACTAAATTACCAACAAATTTAGAATATGTCACTTATACTGATTACAATCAAGTTGCTGAGGCAATACGAACATTAATAGTTAGAGGTGCACCTGCTATTGGAGTCTCTGGTGCATTCGGTCTTGCTTTAGCTGCATTACAAAGTAATGCTACTGAAAAAAATGAATTAATTTCTTATTTAGAAAATGCAAAAAAAATTCTATTTGAAACTAGACCTACAGCTGTAAATCTTGCATGGGGGTTAGAAAAAGTCATGGAAGTTGCAAATCAAGCAACTACTGTCGATGAAATAAGGAATAATGTTGTAGAATATGCTAAAAAAATGGCGGAAGAAGATATACAAATTAACATGACAATGGGAAAAAATGGTTCTGAATTATTTAATGACGCTGATACTATAATGACTCATTGTAATGCTGGTGCATTAGCAACCGTTGGTTATGGTACTGCATTAGGAGTAATTCGTGCTACCAGAGACAGCGGAAAAAATATCAAAGTAATAGCAACTGAAACTAGACCTATTCAACAAGGATCACGATTAACTGCTTTTGAATTAAAACATGATGGAATTGATGTTAGTCTTATTCCTGATACTGCAGTTGGTTATTCTATGGCAAATGGTTTAGTAAACAAAGTTATTGTTGGCGCTGATAGAATACTTAGAACAGGTCATGTGTATAATAAAATTGGAACATATCAAGTAGCAACAATGGCAAATCAGCATAATATTCCATTTTATGTCGCAGCCCCACTTTCTACATTTGATATGAAAAATAATCCTGAAGATGTAATAATTGAACAACGAAAAGCATCTGAAGTGACAGGAATTGGTGAAAAAAAGACTGCACCTGATGGAATTAATGTTATTAATCCTGCATTTGATATGACCCCTCCTGAATTAATTACTGGAATAATTACTGAGAACGGTGTTGCAAAAGCACCTTTTGAAGAATCCATAAAAAAATTATTCCAAGCTAATTAATAGAAAGTTTTTATGCATTTCATTTTACTTTCTCTCTATGAGTACTGTTAATGTAGATCAAGTGCGTGATTCACTGAAAAAATGTATGGATCCTGAAGTACCATTAAGCATTGTTGATATGGGTTTGATTTATGGAATTGATGTAACTGAAAATAATGATGTAAATATCAAAATGACAATGACAACAAAAGGTTGTCCTTTGCATGAAACAATGGTTGACGATGTTAAAAGATATGCCAAAAAAGTTTCTGGTGTGAATAGTGTCGATGTAGAAATTGTTTGGGATCCTCCATGGACAATGGATAAAATGTCAGATGAAGCAAAAGCCATGATGAAAACAATGGGTTCTCAAAATACCCCTGCTCCTATTAACTATGAAACTGCAGTCCCACAAGGTGTAGGAAATTTAGTGAAACAGGAAGATGGATCATTAGTTCTTGCAAATGAACATGAACAAGGCTTTATGGTTAATCAAGCAATCATAGACTTTTGGAAATCATGTAATGGACAAAGAAAGGTTACTGAATTAGTAGATCTGTTTGCACAACAAACTGGGTTACAAAGAAACCAGGTTGAAAAAGAAGTAATGCAGTTATTAAAACAACTTCATGAAGGGGGGTTATTGGTTATTCCAAATGAAAACGATACTCCAAATGTTGAATTTAAAAAATCTAACTAAATTTCTTTAATCTCTGTAATTTTTCCTAATACTGAATCCATTTTTACAATAGCACGTTTTTCTTCCCAGCCTAATGCAACATACCAATCCCCTGCATCAGCGTCATACTTTGTTTCTAGTGTTTTAATTTTTTCAGATTTTGTCTTGTATTCTTTTAAAATTCCTGACATTGCAAGTGATATTGCATCTTTTTCTGTTTTTAATCGTCTGTCCATTAAACCTATACCAGGACTCATACTATGATCTGAAAATTATCTCTAATATACTTGATTATTAAAAAAAGGGCCCGATGGGATTCGAACCCACGGCCTGGTGGTCCGAAGCCACCCGCTCTATCCAGGCTGAGCTACGGGTCCAAAAAAATAAGCATTTAACTGGTGTAAATATCTGTCTCAGTTATGAAAATATCAAAAAAAGTTGCAGGTGTGGAATATGCAATTAGAGATATTGTTTCTGCAGCACGTGAAATAGAGTTACAGGGAACCGTTGTTGATTATCTTAACATAGGTGATCCTGTACAATCTGGATTTCAACCACCACAAAATGTCAAACAAGCCATGATTGACGCAATTAATAATGGAAATAATTTCTATACTCGTTCTGAAGGTTTAACTGAATTAACTGAAGCAATTGCAAAAAAAGAAAACGTAAAAGGTTTGTCCATACCCTCTGAAAATATTCTTGTAACAAATGGTGTTTCTGAAGGTTTGGATATGGTTATCTCTTCAATAGTTGAAGAAGGTGATGAAGTTTTACTCCCTGGACCATATTATCCACCATATGCTTCATACGTTAGATTACACGGAGGAACTCCAATTGAATTCTCAGTTGATTTGAATTCATCATCTCCTGACATTGATGATATTAAAACTAAAATTACTTCAAAAACTGTTGCAATTTGTTTAATCAGTCCAAATAATCCTACTGGTTTAGTATTCAATGAAAACGCTTTAAGACAAATTGTTGATGTTGCAAATGAACATAATCTATACATCATCTGTGATGAAATTTATGATCAAATAGTATTTGATGAAAAATTTACTGGTATCGGAAAAGTTGCTAATGACTCTCCCGTCATTATTCTCAATGGTTTCTCTAAAGTTCATTTAATGTCTGGATGGCG
>Ga0315316_10002877_pt1 | contig 12450 bp, 8 predicted proteins | sample M160m3416metaG_FD_203702 | JGI IMG/M metagenome (GOLD analysis project Ga0315316, IMG submission 203702) | Ammonia-oxidizing marine archaeal communities from Monterey Bay, California, United States - M1 60m 3416 | ecosystem: Environmental > Aquatic > Marine > Intertidal zone | place: USA...
CGTTGTGAAGGCGCTATCTGATGTCACCAAGGGTGATGCGATTATTACTACCGGAGTTGGTCAGCACCAAATGTGGGCTGCTCAACACTATCAGTTCAAGAACGCTAACTCGTGGCTTTCTTCGGGAGGCGCTGGGACGATGGGTTATGAAGTTCCATCGGCTATCGGTGCGCAGGTTGGAAACCCAGACGAACTGGTCTGGTCGATTTGCGGCGACGGTGGCTTCCAGATGACCCTCATGGAACTCGCAACGGCTGTTGAAAACAACTTGCCGGTCAAGTACGCAATTTTGAATAACAACCACTTGGGAATGATTACCCAGTGGCAGGACTTCTTCTACGACGGTGACTTTCAAGCCGAGACGTACACGGCGAACCCCGATTTTGTGAAGCTCGCAGAGGCCTACGGAATGAAGGGTATTCGAGTTACTAGTCAGGACGATCTTGAATCAGCAATTGCTGAAGCAAATGCCCACGACGGTCCTGTGATTGTCGATTTCGTTATCGAAAAAGTCGACGATCTTTACCCAATGATTCCTGCAGGTCAAAGTATTCAGGAACTGATCGAGGATCCGAACTAATGGCAATAAGCAACGGTACATTTCAGCGAACAATCTCAGCTCTTGTTCAAGACAGGCCGGGTGTACTCGCTCGTATCTCTGGTCTGTTCCGGCGACGCGGGTTCAACATTGCCAGTTTGGCTGTTGGGCGATCAGAACAACCGGGTATGTCTCGAATGACTTTCGTTGTCGAAGGATCTGACGAAGTTATTCGACACGTGGCAGCGCAGCTCGATCGATTGATCGATGTTGTGGAAGTTCACGATATAACTGAACAGAACATTGTTTGGCGTGAACTGGCGCTAATAAAGGTTGCTTCCCCTGCTTCTTCTCGAAGTGAGGTGCTGGAACTCGTAAACGTATACCGCGCAAACGTTATCGACATCGGAGTCGAAAGTCTGACACTGGAAATATCTGGTGGACGACAGAAGATCGACACGTTGATAGAACTGATGAAGAAATTCGGATTACAGGAAGTGATTCGAACGGGCAGAGTCGCAACTCTCAGAGGAACTCTTGTCGAAGGTGAAGCAGATGGTCTGTATCAGGCCGATGCAAGTAACCCAACCTATGTACTTCCAATTACTACTGGCGAATCTGGAAGCGTCTAAGAACGTTTCTAAAGCATTCTGCTAGGACTGCTAGCAGGAAACAAAATCACGAGCCCTAAGGCTGACAATTCCAAATGGCTACTCTCACTTACGACAAAGATATTGATGATTCGATACTGCGAGACAAAACTATCGCGGTACTGGGTTACGGATCACAGGGTCACGCCCACGCCCTGAACCTCAAGGACAGCGGCTTCAACGTAATAATTGGCCTGTACGAAGGCAGCCGAAGCAAGAAGACAGCTGCAGAAGCTGGACTCGAAGTTGTTTCAAACGCTGAAGCAACTAAGCGTGCCGACCTGATTTCATTCTGCCTTCCTGACACTGTTCAGAAAAAGGTTTACGAAGAAGACGTTCTACCAAACCTAACTAAGGGCAAGACGATTCTCTTTGCTCACGGTTTCACGATTTTGTATGAACAGATCGTAGCTCCTGCCGGCGTCGATGTGGTCATGATCGCTCCTAAAGCACCGGGTCACCGAGTGCGTGCGGTATTCGAGCGAGGGCTTGGTGTTCCGTGTCTCATCGCTGTTCACCAGGACGTTTCGGGAACTGCTCACGATCTCGCACTTGCTTACGGCAAGGGTGTTGGGGGTGGACGAGCCGGAATCTTGGAGACCACTTTCAAGGAAGAAACCGAAACCGACTTGTTCGGTGAGCAAGCTGTTCTCTGTGGTGGCGTGAGCGAACTCGTGAAGACTGGATTTGAAGTATTGGTTGAAGCTGGTTACGAGCCAGAGTCTGCTTACTTCGAAGTCCTTCATGAACTCAAGCTTATCGTCGACCTAATGTACCAAGGTGGTCTTGGTCACATGCGTTACTCAATCAGCGAAACTGCTGAGTACGGTGATTACACACGTGGACCAGTCATCATTGACTCAAGCGTGAAGAAGAATATGGAAAAGGTTCTCAAGCAGATTCAGTCGGGCGAATTCGCACGAGAATGGATCGCTGAAAATGATGAAGGTCAGCACAAATTCAAGCAGATGCGTGCCGACAACGAAGTTCACGGTGTCGAAAAAGTCGGTAAAGAACTTCGAGACATGATGCCTTGGTTGGAGTCGACTACATAAATAGTCATTCCTTTTTGAAGGGAATGCCGGTCTTATCTATAAGGGTAGGCATTCAAACCCGGCGGGTGTAGCCCGTTAATTAGGTCGAGCGCTGGAGGTATTCACATGGCGCCACAGAGCGATACACAAGACAAAGTAATTATTTTCGACACGACACTGCGTGATGGCGAACAATCTGCCGGTGCGGGTTTGACAGTCGAGGAAAAACTACGTCTCGCTCACCAGCTAAATAAGCTCGGCGTTGATGTGATCGAAGCAGGTTTTGCAGGTAGTTCACCCGGTGATTTTGAGGCAGTACGCCGGATCGCCAACGAGGTGAAAGGCCCCGTTATTACTTCTCTGGCGCGAGCGGTTAAAGCCGATATCGATGCTGCAGGTAAGGCGCTTGAAGGCGTAGATAACGCACGTATTCATACGTTCCTATCTGCTTCTGACATCCACCTGATGCACCAGATGCGTAAAGACCGCGAAGCCATCATGGATATGGCGGTGAACGCAGTGGCACACGCAAAAACTTACGTCGATGATGTTGAGTTTTCGCCAATGGACGCCTCGCGGACAGAGCCTGAATACCTTTATGCGATGGTCGAAGCTGTGATCAAGGCTGGTGCAACGACCGTCAATATTCCAGATACTGTCGGGTATTCAACTCCTGAAGAGTTTGGTGCGTTAATTAAAGGCATCAAAGACAACGTGCCCAATATCGATCAAGCTGTGATCAGTGTCCACTGTCACAACGATCTGGGTATGTCATCTGCCAACTCGCTTGCCGCCATCGAAAACGGTGCTCGGCAGGTTGAAGGCTGTATCAATGGACTCGGTGAGCGGGCTGGCAATGCAGCTCTCGAAGAAGTGATTATGGCTATCGAAACTCGACCGGATCATTATCAGATCGGTACAAATATAAATACGAAGGAAATTGGTAACTCTAGTCGCATGGTCAGTTCGATTTTTGGTATTCCTGTTCAAGCGAATAAGGCAATTGTTGGTCAGAACGCATTCAGGCACTCATCCGGTATTCATCAGGACGCATATCTGAAAGATCGAACGACCTTCGAGATCATGGAACCGGATATAGTTGGATGGCGTGGCCAGGCAATCGTACTTGGCAAGCTATCGGGTAGAGCAGGGCTTAGATCTCGTTTGCACGAACTCGGTTACGAATTGTCAGACGATCAGCTTGCGAATGTATTCGTTACTTTCAAGGATCTTGCGGATAACAAGCGTGAAATTACTGATGTTGACCTTGAAGCACTCATGTCTGAGCAGCACCGATATATTGATACCGACCGGACCTACAAAGTTATGTCGGTTAATGTCGTGTGTGGCAACGATGTAGAGCCTGAAGCGAAAATAACGCTTGATTGCCCAGATGGTGAATTGCGGTCAGTTGAATCGAAGGGCACCGGTCCTGTCGATGCGGTCTGTAAGGCGATCGACTCGGTTGTTGACCTCGATATTGAACTTACTGAGTTCTCTATATCGGCGGTCACTGAAGGAATTGATTCGTTAGGTGAAGTGACAATCAGGGTTGCGAAGGACGGATCGGTTTACTCCGGTCGTGGTTCCGACTCCGACATCGTTGTGGCTTCGGCCAAGGCGTATGTTAATGCCATCAACCGACTGATCACAATTGGTGTGCAGGATCGATCTGCATCCACTGGCGCGGTGTAGGTTAAGCACGCAATGTGAAACATAGAGAAGCGGACTCCAAATTATTCCGAGTGCCGCTTTTGCGTTACTATTTCTGCCTACTTTGATTAATTGCAGGCAATCGACTCAACAAGTCGTCTAGTTATTGGGAGTTACGTGCACATGGCAAAGACCATGTTCGAGAAGATCTGGGAGCAGCACATCGTTGCCGAGCCTGAAGGCCAGCCAGCTCTTATTTATATTGACCTTCATTTGGTTCACGAAGTCACCTCGCCTCAGGCTTTTGAAGCTCTACGATTGACCAATCGCGAGGTCCGGCGACCCGATCTGACGATCTCCACGGTCGACCATAATTTACCTACCGACGACACACGAAGCGAAGTAATCAAAGACCCTATAGCTCGTATTCAGGTCGACACTCTCCGAAAGAACTGTGAAGAGACTGGTGTCGTTTTGTACGACATCGATTCCAAAGCGCAGGGCATCGTTCACGTCATTGGGCCTGAACAGGGCTATACCCAACCCGGAATGACCATCGTTTGTGGCGACTCTCACACCTCGACTCACGGAGCGTTCGGTTCACTGGCGTTTGGTATCGGCACATCTGAGGTAGAGCACGTTCTTGCTACTCAGACTCTCCGACAGGCTAAGCCTAAAACCATGGAAGTTCGCTTCAATGGCGAGCTGAAGAAGGGTGTAACAGCCAAAGACATGATTCTCGCTGCTATAGGTGAAGTCGGAACTGCGGGCTGGACTGGATACGTTGTTGAGTACACCGGCGATGCCATAAAGAAACTCGACATGGCTGGCCGAATGACCGTCTGCAATATGACTATTGAGGGTGGTGCACGAGCAGGTCTGATCGCTCCAGACGACACTACGTTCGACTGGATGAAGGGTAGAAAGTTCGTTCCTAAGGGCGATGCATTCGATACCGCTGTATCTGAATGGCGAGAGCTTGCCACTGACGAAGACGCCGAATACGACGACCTGCTTGAGATCGATTGCGACACTCTCGAGCCGCACGTAAGTTGGGGCACGAACCCCGGTCAGGTCGCTAAGATCACCGATCGAGTTCCAGCGCCTGATGATTTCGAAGATCCAGCTGATGTTTCTTCTGCAGAACATGCACTTGAGTACATGGGGCTTACCGGTGGAATTCAGATCGAAAATATCGAAATCGATCGAGTGTTTATTGGCTCTTGCACAAACGCACGAATCGAAGATTTACGTTCTGCCTCTGAGATAGTAAAGGGACGCACGGTCGCTTCGTCTGTTCGCGCCCAGATCATGCCCGGTTCGACTCTCACAAAGATGCTTGCCGAAAAAGAAGGTCTCGATCAGGTCTTCAAGGACGCAGGTTTCGAGTGGCGTGAATCTGGTTGTTCGATGTGTCTGGGAATGAACCCCGACATTCTCGTACCGGGCGAACGATGTGCATCAACATCTAACCGAAACTTTGAAGGGCGACAGGGCAAGGGCGGTCGTACACACCTTGTAAGCCCTGAAATGGCAGCAGCAGCAGCCATCGAAGGTCACTTCGTAGATGTTCGAGACTGGTAGACCGGATAGTTAAGTCTTAGGTTTAACAGAAAATTGACTCTGAAAGTAGCGTACATTGCCAACTGGTGACCCCGCAGGAAAATACGACCCTCGTCCGCCAAAGGATAGACGGGGCGTTGGTAGTGGTGCGCCTGATTTAAACAAGCCTGGTCGCCGTACGCGTAGCTCCAACACCTCAGTAGCTAGTGGTGGCGGACTTATGGGGCGTATCACTGGTCGTAATGAAATGGATCGTGCAAAAGCTAAACGATACGAGCCATACAGCTACGAATCGAACAGTACGCAGATTAAATGGGTCATCGTCTCTCTCACGGCTTGGGTAATTGTCGCTCTGATTTTGGCATGGCAGGATCGTGCAACATCGAGCTACCTTGGTGATTTACAAAACCAAGGTATGGTCAGTGTTCCTCCAACTCAGCAGTCGACCTTACGTGACGTCAACAAAATTCTCGAGTTTGCTGCGATAGAAGGTGTTGCCTGTACAAGTCAGGAACAGATCATCGCTCTATCACCAGAGTGCAATCGTGTTATGGATGAGATAGAGAAGTACACATCGATCAATGACACCAGTGCGATGTTGACTTTGCTTTTGCTGGCTGTATTTCTTGTCAACATGTTTGCGTTCGGAGCGTTCACGCATCGATCAAGCAGAAACTTGTTGACTCTAAAAAGCGATAAGCAGGGATTCTCACCTGAGAAGTCGGTAATGTGGTTTTTTGTTCCCATCCTGAACTTGGTGAAGCCTTGGCAGGTGTTCCAAGAGTTATTCCGTGGAAGCGACCCTGATGTGACAACAAGTAATCAAACCGAGTGGAAAACAAAAGGTAAAACTCCTGCTATTGTTCATGTTTGGGCTGCAGTATTTGTCGCTGTATTCGTCTTCAACCGGTGGACTATCGGAACGTTCTGGTACTCAGTAAGAGAAACTCTCGATGACGTGGTTATTGCTCATCAGCGCTCAATCATCGCCGATCTTCTTTTGGCTGTTCTGGGAGTTATCGCAATTCTTGTTGCGCTTGAACTTCATAAACGTCAGGAAGCACGTCACGCCAAAATTGGCGATATAACTGTCACTCCTCCTCCTCCGATTGATCCTCTTGAAAGCGCTTTAAAAGAGGGGATTCGACGTAAAGATCTTGAAAATCGAAAAGCTCGTTCTAAGCGGCGTGGTGCTGGAAAGTAGGTGTTTTGATATGGCAATCTTACGAATAGGTCAGATTAAAGACGAAATTTATAAGTATCCAAACAGATTCCTGTCCGAATCTCTGAAGCAAAGAAAGATAGAAAAAAGGTAACTATATTGGAAAAGTTCACGAGACTCACTAGTATCGTCGCACCACTCGACCGAGCGAATGTCGACACTGACCAGATTATCCCGAAACAGTTCCTGAAAAGAGTCGAGCGCACCGGTTTCGGTGAATTCGCGTTCTTCGACTGGCGATACCTTGAAGATGGCGTTCCAAATCCAGATTTTATCTTGAACCAAGACCGTTACCGAGATGCGAACATTCTCGTAGGCGGTCGCAACTTTGGATCAGGATCGTCACGTGAGCACGCACCATGGGCGCTCATGGAAATGGGATTTAAGTCGATCATTGCTACGAGTTTCGCCGACATTTTTCGCAATAACTGTATGCAGAACGGTCTTCTGCCTGTGATTCTCAACGATCTAGAAGTCGACACCATCATGGCGCGAGCGCTTCGTGGTTCTGGATATAAGGTAACTATCGATCTCGCGCGTCAGACGGTTACTGACGATCAAGGTCTGAGCGCCAGCTTTGAAGTCGATCCGTTCCGCAAGAACTCGCTTCTAGAGGGCTTAGACGATGTTGGCATCACAATGACACTAGGCGAAACAATCGACTTATTCGAGGAAAAACGTACCGCCCGTTGGTAGATGTTTATCAACCCACTGTAGACATCTTTACACGTTATGGTGGTGAGTGCGTCTGCACGCTGGTAGACTTCTGAGGTCGTATTATTATGGGAGACTCAGTTTTGAGTAGCGAAAGCAGAGCTTTTTAAATGGATGCACGGATCGCAGTTCTTGGTGGTGACGGTATAGGACCAGAAGTCACAGCCGAATCGGTAAAAGTTCTTGATGCTATCGCAGGTCGTTTCGGACATGATTTCACGTACGTGACTGGTCCTGTTGGTGGCGCTGCCATCGACGAAACGGGATCGGCACTTCCAGCCGACACTATGAACATTGTTCTTGGTGCCGACGCCGTTTTGTTCGGAGCTGTTGGTGGTCCCAAATGGGACGACCCATTAGCTACGGTTCGACCTGAAGACGGTATCCTCGCTCTTCGTAAAGGTCTCGGCCTCTTCGCCAACCTTCGACCTGCGAAGGTATACGAAAAGCTCATTGATGCTTCTCCACTACGGCCCGAACTGTTAGTCGACGTTGATTTCATCATAGTCCGTGAACTAACAGGTGGTCTTTACTTCGGTAAGCCGAAGCGTCGCTGGGAGAATTCCCGTGGGCGCCGGGCGGTCGACACCCTCGCATATTCCGAAAAAGAGATCGAAAGAGTGGTTCGAATAGCTTTCGAGCTTGCTCGTGACCGCAAGAAGCGCGTTCATTCACTCGACAAAATGAACGTTATGGAGTCGTCACGACTCTGGCGGGAGATCGCAACTGAAGTCGGTATTGAGTACCCAGACGTTGAGTTGATTCACATGCTTGCCGATAACGCTGCTATGCAGATCATCACGAACCCTGCGATATTTGATGTCATCGTTGCGGAAAATACCTTTGGTGACATCATTTCCGATGAAGCAGCAGTAATTGGTGGGTCGCTCGGAATGCTCCCCTCAGCATCATTGTCGTCACTTCCGCCAAAGAACGGTCGACGTCGACGCGGTGGTAAGCCAGCATTGTACGAACCAATACACGGTTCGGCACCTGGCATTGCTGGTAAGTCGCTTGCGAACCCAATGGCATCTATCTTGAGCGCAGCGATGCTGCTTCGATTGTCCATTGGACTGAATGACGAAGCGCAGGCGATTGAAGATGCCGTCGACTCGATCCTTTCAGAGGGATACCGCACTGCTGATATCGCAACTGGTGGCGAGCGACCGCTCACTACCAGTCAGGTTGGTGACATGATCTCTGGCTTGGTTGCTGGATAGTTTTACCTAGATTCTTCTTTTGAAAAGACCGCATCGCTACGATTTTGGCGATGCGGTCTTTTCCGTTAACCTTTCGGAACTATCACTTGTCTAAATCGTAAACTCTAGTGTTGCCTAGAGACGAAAAATTTTAAGCTGAGGGCGCTCATATTTATACGCTTACGAATCCTTTCCAGCGAACTCGTCGTTGGGATCTATTTCGTGCGCGGCGAGCCATTCAGGATTAAGATTCACTCCAAGCCCCGGTCTGTCCGATACTGTGATATTGCCTTCGCTAATTTCCAACGGATGATCGACCATCACGTTGTAACCTGACAGGTCGTATCGGCTTGTTTCGAGCTTGTAGAAGTTAGGCACTGTCATCATCACCTGCGCACCCGAAATTACGTTGATAGGGCCCGATGCGTCGTGCGGTGAGATCGGTATGTAGTAAGCCTCGGCCATAGTGGCGATTTTCTTTAGTTCGGTAATTCCGCCGGTCCATGTAACGTCAGGCATGATGTAGTCGGCGAGACCGTTTTCAAAGATAGGAACGAAATCCCATCGGGTGTGAAGTCGCTCTCCAACTGAAACAAGCGGAATGATCTGTTCTTTGACCTGTTTTAGTGCTTTCCAGCTTTCAGCAGGAACGGGCTCTTCAAACCAAAAAATGTCCCATTCAGCCATCTGATTTGCCAAGCGAATTGCGGTCGGTACGTTGTACATACCGTGTGCATCGATGAGTATCTCGATGTCGGGTCCAGCGGCTTCTCGCGCCGCCGCTACGACGTCTATCGCTGCATTTTCCGCTTCGGAGCTGATCTCTCCATCAAGGAAACTGGCATTACCAACGTGGAGATTATGCATCATCGGATCCATCTTGAACGCCTTATGACCAGAAGCAACGATTTCCTTTACCGACTTGGTTATATGTTCTGGAGACTTCGGCTCGGGCGGGTGGCAGTAAAGTGCTATTTTGTCTCGGACTGCTCCGCCCAGAAGTTTGTAAACGGGCTGATTTAGAACTTTTCCTCGTATATCCCACAATGCGATGTCGAGTCCACTAATAGCGGCCGTCGTCGCACCCCGAGTTCCGACGTAGGTCATACCCCTGAAAATCTTCGCCCAGATTCGTTCAATATCTTCTGGGTTTTCTCCAATCAGCCATTTTCCGATCTGATTAACGAAAGCTGCTATGGCTCCGTTGGCGACAGGACCTGGGTACGTAGTGATTTCACCCCAGCCGGTAATACCTTCGTCAGTGTCGACTTGAATAAATACGAAAGTTCGATTTACTGGGTCTCGTACTTCGTCGGTTCCCGGATTGTTGTCCCAAGGAGTTTTGACTACCCAAGAGCGAGCTCTAGTGATCTTCAACGTTCAGTTCCTATCGGTGGTTCGGTGCATCGTTGTATTTATGTAGTTAGCCTACGCGTCTGATTATCTGCTCGTATTTGTCCTGGTCAAGTGAAAAAGGGTTGTGCCTTCGCGCGTGATCTCCTTGACACTGGCGAACCTCGGAATAAAGTAGCCGGGTTCCGATGGACAAGTGTGAAGATAAAATAGGATTTACCCGAAAAATATGACTAACCGTATAACCGATGCCGATCTACAAAATGCATTGCCTGATGTTAAATCGGATCAATTACTACCGGCCATACTCTCAGGATCCACTATCCACCGTGATACATGGGGCATACCTCATATCACCGCCGACAACGAGTCCGACCTCTTCTTCGCTCAGGGATTCGCTACTGCGCAAGATCGACTTTTCCAGATGGACTACGATCGATTGCGTTGTTTGGGTCGATCTTCAGAGCACCTTGGAGAACTAGGACTCTCTCAAGACCGGCTTATGCGCCAGCGTTCGCTGCATATTGTTTCAAAACGTGACCTCGAAGTATGCAGTCCTGAGGCGAAGGCGATGATCTCCGCCTACACAGCCGGAGTGAATGCATTTATTGAATCGGATGCGCCTCTACCAGTCGAATATAAACTTACTGACACGAAGCCGGGGAAGTGGGAAGACTGGCACTGCATTCTCGTTTACAAAGTACGAAATACCGCTGAAGGTTCATTTCAAGCGAAACTATGGCTCGCAAAGCTGGCCGCTGAGATTGGACCCGAACGGGCTGCAGCGATTTCTCCAGGTAGTCAGCCCGGTGTACTTATGACCGTTCCCCCCGGAGCCGAATATTCTGGTGCAGTGTTGAACGCCATCGAAGAGTTGACCACAGTCGTGAACGCCACCGAGTCGTTACGTGAAACCGATGGCGGTTCGAATGGTTGGGCTATTTCAGGAGATCGCACGGAGTCAGGATTGCCGTTGGTCGCTGGCGATTCTCACCGAGGGCTAGAAGTTCCTAACGTTTACTACCAGATACATCTACAGACTACTGAATTTCAGGTACTTGGACATTCAATACCGGGCGTTCCAATGGCAATGCACTTCGCCCACAACGATAACGTCGGGTGGGGCATGACGCACGGCGGCGCCGACACGCAAGACTTATTTGTAGAAAAGCTTCGTCGGACCGCTGGTAAGGTTGAATATCTGTTCAAGGACGTTTGGCTTGAGGCCGTTTCTTCCATAGAGAAAATTTTTGTGAAGAACGGTGAATCACAGCAAGTTGAGATAGTCGAGACTCATCACGGTCCGATCATTTCAGGTAGTGTCGATTCTGGATGGGGTATAGCGATCTCTGATCCTGGCTCCCGAGGCGGAACAAGATGGGTCGACGCTGCGTACGGCGCTATGAAGTCTCAGTCGGCAGACGATCTCGAAAAAGCGTTCGATACGTGGACTGATCGAGTGAACAATTACCCATATGCTGATGTTCACGGCAACTTTGGGTATCTATTCAAGGGACGTGTTCCGGCTCGTTCTGGTACAAATGGTTGGGGTCCGATTCCCGGCTGGACAGGGGAGAATGAGTGGCACGGATTTATTAAAAACTCAGAACTGCCTCGGGTCAAGAATCCCGATTCGGGTTGGGTTGTTACGTGTAACCAGCGGGTTGTAGACGGGGATTACGAACACTTCTTAACACACTTGTATGGCACTGACTACCGGGCTCGCCGTATTCAAGGGCGTATAGAAGATCTGGAAGGTCGAAAGGCGAGCGTTGCCGATATGTCGTCAATTCACGGTGATACGGTTTCAATTCCTGCAATCGCACTGGCACGCGCAATTGGAAGCCTGTTGGGATTAGACGGTATCTACTCAACTGCTGCCGATTTACTCGTCGGCTGGGATCACGATCTGAAGGAAGACTCATCCGCCGCCGCCGTCTATGGCGCATCGACACGTGAGCTAAACAAGCAACTAGCGATCGCCGCATACGGCTCGTTGTCGGCTGGAGTGACAGGCGAGGCTATTGATGCTGGAGCGGAAGATCAACTTCGACGACAACTGAAACCAGATTTCATTCGAAGACTGCGCGATGGAACCTTAAATGAAGCACCATATGGCTTTGATACAAGCGTAATAGTTGAAAACGCTTTTAAAGCGGGAGTCGACTATCTGCTTGCTAGATTAGGCGATGACGTTAGCAAATGGCGATGGGGCGATCTGCACAAGACCGGTCATATTCACCCGCTGGTACGTGCCTATCCTGACGCAGCCGACCAGCTGAATCCTCCGAGAGTTGAGGCATCGGGTGATGGTGATGTGCCGTTTGCCAGCGGAAGTCCTACACCAGCAGAATTTACAATAAAGACTGGTCCGATTAATCGATACATTCACGATCCTTCGAATTGGAGCAATGGTCGCTGGATCGTTCCGCTGGGTTCGTCAGGTCACCCTGGGAGTCCGCATTTCGCCGATCAGCAGAACATGTGGGCTAAAATCGACACGATTCCTCAGCTATGGGATTGG
>Ga0315316_10002882_pt1 | contig 12444 bp, 9 predicted proteins | sample M160m3416metaG_FD_203702 | JGI IMG/M metagenome (GOLD analysis project Ga0315316, IMG submission 203702) | Ammonia-oxidizing marine archaeal communities from Monterey Bay, California, United States - M1 60m 3416 | ecosystem: Environmental > Aquatic > Marine > Intertidal zone | place: USA...
TTTTTATCGTCGACTCTTAGTATCGCTTTCGCCCTTCGTCTCTTCCTTCTCTTTCTCTCTTACTCCCGTCTGCAGTTGTTTGTAAGTCGGTCCGAGTTGGTCTATTAAATATACGCCTTTAGGAAATGGTGTCAACACTTTTAAGTAAAAAAATATAATTAATTTAGCAAAATTTATTTATTCCATTTATTTTCATAAAAATCGGCTAAAACTTCAAAAGCTTCTTTTTTATTTCCGTTCTCATCAATTAACCCTTTTCTGTTATAAAAATCTTGAATGCCAGGCAAAGGTCTTAGCATAGCTCTAAAATCTTTAAAGACCCATGGACTGATTCCTTGTATTTGCGGATTACTAGAAAGCATTTCCAGTTGGTGTTTATAAAGTGTGGCCTGGTATTCTTCGGACCAAATTTTATTTGTACGATTTCCATACTTTGCACCAGCACCAAATTCAGAAATGTGAATTGGTTTATCATAGGATGAGCTGATTTTTATATCTGGCATAACTTCAAACATCAATTTTCTGAGAGTGCCTTCAGAAATCATCATCTGATCGGTAAAAAATGTTACGTAATACCAACCGAAGTATTCGTTATAAGAAATCAAATCAATGCTCTCCCCAAGAGGATCATCAATTGAAAGGGAGAAAGATAATTTGCTATCAATTGGTATGTTGGCTTTATTAAGAATTAACTCAAAAATAGCTTTTTCTTTTGGGCTAACCCATTTAGATTTAACCCCCTGCAATGCTAGAACAAGAACCAAGGATCTAAATTGCTCTTCACTCCCAGATAATAAAGCAGCAGTTGATAAGCGTGATGAGTCATTTAACTCTATCTCAGCAAGAAGGGCATTTAAGAATGTCATTCTCGCGTTAGATAACGGAGTTTCATTTGCAACAGACCAAACTACTACAGATGCTCTATTTTGATCTCTTTGAACTAATCGTGAGATTTGATTCTTTGCTATATCAAGCGTCTGAGGATTGCTCCAATCAATATTCCAATAAACAGGTACCTCCTCCCAAAGCATTAACCCAATTCGATCAGCAACCTTAGCAAGATGACGAGTATATGGATAATGTGCTGCTCTAATAAAATTAATATTTAGATCTTTGGCAGTTGATAGCAGGACCTGAAAATGTGCCTTTGAAAAGGCCGGCCCTGCAATACCAATGGGCTCAGAATGCATTGCAATTCCCTTGAATTTAATTTCTCTATCATTTAAAAATAACTTCTGGCCCTGGGTCTTGATAGAGCGAAAGCCAATTTCATCAGAAATGGTTTCATTAGCAGTAGAAATAATTACCTTATATAGTTTAGGGCTCCTGGGAGCCCAAAGCTGAGGTGTGATTGTGATGTTTTCGCTAATTAAGCCTGAAGAATTCGTAATATATTCGTCTTCAAATTGAAGCTCAGGAATTTCAAGCTTAACCTTTTGCCCTGAAGATTCCTGATTCATCTCAAGTTTAAATAAAGCCTGAGAGAAATTTTCTGGATCGAGTTGAAGATATGCATTTTGAATAAATTTCTTTGGAGTCTCTACAATATAAACATCGCCAACAATTCCTCCCCATGGCCACCAGTCTGTTTTCTGAGTTGGAACAGAAGACTCACTGAGAGTATTGTCAGTCTGCACCAACAAAATGTTTTCACCCTCTTTTAAATACTCGGAAATATCGAAATTAAATGGGACATAGCCACCTTCAAACTCTCCAATAATAGAACCATTAAGAAATATTTTGGTAGTGAAGTTGCTACCCTCTATATAAAGATGGGCTAAGGATTTCTTATTAGGTGAAAAATTAAATTTTTTATAGAGCCAAACAGGTCCTCTGTAAAAAAAAAGTTTTTCATCCTCAGCATTCCATGCTCCTGGAATATTAATTTTTGATGCGGTTTCAAAATTGTACTCAATCAACTCCATTCCTGTTTTTTGAACTTTATTTTTGGGAAATCCGCCAAAAAAAGATGACTCAGGCAAGCCATTATTCATTGGATCAACTATGTAACTCCATTCACCATTCAAGCTTAGAATTTGCCTTGAATCTATCCATCCAATTAGGTGATCTGGTGGTGGATAAGCAGGCGCCTCTCGTCCAAAAAAACTATCTGCATCAGATTGTTCCTCAGAATATAAATTGAGTGCAAAGATTATTAAGCAACTAAAATAAGTTCTTAAAATAAATCGGTCGCTCATCAATTAATTCCTTCGACTAAAACAACATGGCGGTTAGATGAGTTTGAGGAATATTGAAGAGCCTCTTGATATTCATTAGATTTATAGCAAATCTTTGCTTCATTCATAGAATTAAATTCAACCAATACAGTTCTTTCGTAGGGACCTCCTTCTAGCTCAATCTGCTCTCCACCTCGAACCAAGAAGGTGCCTCCATATTTATTGATTGCTGGTCCTGCTAACTTAATATATTCATCGTATTCATCTGAATTATGAACATGGCATCTGGTGATCCAGTAAGCTTTCATAAAGCTTTAAATTTTAATCTCATTTCATGCAAAATTGGCTCAGTATAACCACTGGGCTGCACCCTTCCATGAATAGCTAGATTGCATGCTGCCTCAAACGCGACGCCATCATAGGCTGGTGCCATAGGTTGATAGGTTGGATCGCCAGAGTTTTGCTGATCAACCACAATAGCCATTCGTTTCATGGTTTCAAGGACTTGATCCTCCGAACAAATAAAATGATGCAGCCAATTTGCAATATGCTGACTAGATATTCTGCAGGTAGCCCTATCTTCCATAAGCCCCACATTATTTATATCAGGCACCTTAGAGCATCCAACTCCTTGATCTACCCATCGAACTACATATCCTAAAATGCCCTGAGCATTATTGTCTAATTCCTTTTGTACATCTTCTGGAGATAAAGATCCAGGATCTGACATCACAGGGATTGTTAAAATGTCGTCAAGGCTTGCTTTAGTGCGTTCAAGTAATTTTTGTTGGCGATCTGATACCAAGATTTGATGATAATGCATTGCATGAAGAGTTGCTCCTGTTGGCGATGGGACCCAAGCACAATTTGCTCCAGATTCTGGATGCATCGTTTTTGTTTCATACATATTTAGCATTTCATCAGGCATAGGCCACATGCCCTTACCTATCTGTGCATTTCCTTTGAACCCGGTCTCAAGACCTGAGTCAACATTCCAGTCCTCATAAGCAAGAATCCACGGCTGCTGTTTCATCTCTGCCTTAGGAATCATGGGGCCAGCCTCCATGCTTGTATGAATTTCGTCTCCAGTTCTATCTAAAAACCCTGTATTAATAAAAATGACTCTATCCTTAGCGACACGAATGCATTCTTTAAGATTTACCGTAGTTCTTCTCTCTTCATCCATAATCCCAACCTTTGCAGTATGCTGATCAAGATTCAATGACTTCTCAACGGCTGAAAATAGATCACAAGTGAATTGCACCTCATCAGGTCCATGCATTTTGGGCTTTACAATATAAATACTTCCAGCTCGAGAGTTTTTAACATCACTATTTCCATTTAAGTCATGCATAGCAATACAAATCGTGAACATTGCATCCAAAATACCCTCAGGGACTTCATGGCCATTTTGATCAAGAATGGCAGAGTTAGTCATTAAGTGGCCAACATTTCTTACTAGCATCAGACTTCTTCCTGAAAGCTGAAGGTTAGTTCCATCTGGTGCAGAATAATTTCTATCAGGATTAAGAGAGCGCGTCATTTCAGCGTCACCTTTCATGAAAGTTTCTTTTAGATCACCTTTCATTAAACCGAGCCAATTTCTATATACTGAAACTTTATCCTCCCCATCAACTGCTGCGACTGAATCCTCGCAATCTTGGATCGTGGTGATCGCAGATTCCAACAATACATCTTTTATGCCAGCAGGATCTGTTGCTCCTACTGAGTGATTAGGATCAATTTGAATTTCAGCATGCAGACTATTATTTTTAAGCAGCACTCCAGAAGGTCGATCTGGTGCTCCTTGGTAACCTTGAAATTGCTCACTATTCACAAGCGTGATTGTCTCCCCATCTTTCAGTTCAATTTCTAGAAGACCATTATTAATACTAAAAGAATTTGCATCTGCATAGCTCGCATTATTCAATGCAAAATTTTTATCTAAAAATTTCTTTGCAAATTCAATGACCTTTTCACCTCGCGCAGGATTATATGCGCCAGCCCTTGAGGCTCCATCTTCCTCAGAAATCATGTCGGTACCATATAAAGCATCATAAAGGCTTCCCCATCTTGCATTGGCAGCATTCAAGGCAAACCTTGCATTCATAACTGGAACGACTAACTGAGGTCCAGCGATAAAAGAAATTTCTGGATCAACATTCTTTGTTGATATATTGAAGTCTTCGCTTTCTTCAAGCAGGTAACCAATATCCTTCAAAAAATCTTTATACACATCTAAGTTTTTTTCTAAACCTGGATTAGCCAGATGCCATGCATCAATTTGTTCTTGCATGGATTCTCTGATCTCTAATAATTCTTTATTTCGTGGACTAAATTCATTAATAATTGATTCTAAACCATTCCAAAAAATATCTTCGGACAGGCCTAGACCTGGTAATACTTCATATTTAAGGAATGCTTCTAGATCTGTTGAAACTGATAACGATCCTTTAGAAATATATTTATCTGCCACTTTTTTTCTCGCTTATAAAATAAAAAATAAAGGCATAGTCTAACAAATAAAAATAGAGCTCTAGAAAAAATAATTTTAATTAAATTAATAATTTTGGCAGAGCTGAATAACAAACTAGAATTCAAAGTCATTCATAAAAAATAATATTTTTTAGGTTTGTTAATTTTTTTAAAAGTATGACATAAATGGTGTCATACAATAAAAAAGGGGATCTTGCGATCCCCTCTACTTCAATCAAATAAAAATTTATTTTTTGAAATCAACTCTATAGATAATGTGATGAGCAATCATCTTACGAATCTCTTCATAGCCTTTAGATATTTCCTCTAACTCGACTTCATTATCTCCATACATTTTTTTTAGTTCAGCCTCAACTGCTTTACTTTTTTCTTCGGTTGCCTGCATTGATGCTAAATCTTTATATTGAACCGTAATCCAAACATTGGGAGAATCAGCAACACTTAAAGAAGTCCATACATTGAAATCCTCTACATAGCCTAATTTTTTTTGCACATTCATGGCTCGTACCCAAGTCCGGTTAAGATTAGTCAGATAGGTCTCAACATAATTTGGCTGAACTGCAACAACTGTAAGCTCCATGGGTTCCTGCGAGGGAGTAAAATCTTCATAGATTTCTGCAGCTGCAAACATTGTAAATAACATAGGTAAAAGTAATAACTTTTTCATAATTTTTCCTTAAATATTTTTTTATCTTATTAAAGTCCCAGAATACATTCTTGAGTTTTCACAAGAATATGTTTCTTTGACCATTTTATTCTCATCAGTATTATTTACTTCCGACCAATAGTGATCAATGGTTTTACCCCATTCTTCCCAATCAGGCGAGCCATAGGATAATACAAAATCATACTCAGCAAGCTGAGCTGGCGCTCCATTACTAGGTCTGATTAAACGAGCACTATTTCTAATGCCTGCTTCATGAGAAATTTTCATCTGATTACTGAGATTGACGTAAGCATCCTCAAGAGTTTTGCCCTCTTTTAAATTACAGTAACGATAAGATACCGGATAAGCATTTGATAAATCCTCAGGAGCAAAGTTAGATTCTAGGACCCACTGCACAGCATTGAATGCTTGAACACAAGTTACAGGTATAGAGTCTCTTACTCTCTTAAAACCATCACCGAACCAATTATCTAATGCTTTGCCTAGATTTGTCGTAGTGTCAGTGTGACCAACCCAAAACATATCAAAATCTGTTAGTGGAGATCGGTATCTAGGCACCATAACTGCCGCATCGTAACCAGATTCATCGGTAGCATCCATGACTTTGTTCCAAGATTTAGACCACTTCATAAAATCATCAAAACTTTTTCCATCATTCAAGTTGCACATCAAATATTCAGCTCTAATGGGATCAGGGACTTCTTGAGAGTGAACGAAAAAGCTTGAAACTAATAAGCTAATTAATAATAAATTTCTCATAATTTTCACTCCTATGAATTTGGATAGTTGTAAGTAGCCATAACGACCATCATTGTTGTTTTCTTAACCTCACGTTTAGCATTTTTTGAGAACATTTTAAAAGATTCGCTTTGCATAAGATTTTTTTGCTCCTCAACGGCCATCTCAATATTTGAAGAGCCCGTATAAACATAGTGAGTGTAATAGTTAACATCACCATGAGTATGTGCTCTTAAGCCATAGGAACCAGAGATATTGCCATCTGCAACCTGAGCATCAATAAGCTTAGACCATGCGGCTGCATATTTTTTAGGATTTTTTACTGACATGTAATAGGTTGTATAAACACTGTTATCTGCTTGGTTATTATTGCCACCACTTATCAGTTTTCTGTTGAGGGATTGCTCAATAGGCTCAGAGATCGATTGAACATCATTGAGAAATTTTCCAAATGTAGGGGTATAAAACATTTGAGTGCCTTTAGCCATATCGGCCTCTGAATCATAGCTAATAACAACAGCGTGAGAAGCATCATCGTAACCATTGAAAGCAAAATGCCCTAAGGTGACTGTGCCTGGAAACTCCTGACCAAAATTTGAAGTCATAAGCTCATCAAATGATTTAGCAAAGGTTTGAACATCAGAAACCTTTATTGAATATGAAGCTATATATCCATCAGCTGACAAAGATTGAAATGACATCAAAAAAACTGCCATAAAAGTTGTAAATAATTTTTTCATTGTTTCTCCGAAATTAAAAAAATGAAGCAATAGTATGCAATATATGTATAAAAAATACATAGTTTTGTGTGTCAATTTTGCAAAAAAAAGCCTTGAGTTAATCAAGGCTTTTTCTTAAATAAGGTCTAGACTCAAAAATTATAAGTCCATCTCACCCCATAAGTCGCTTGTTCCCTAGCCCAAATGTTTTTATTAAACCCTAGTGGTGCTGTAGCTTCCCCAATATTCATAATATTTTTTTCATCGGTGATATTTTGACCATAAATATCAACACGCCATTTTGGATCATCAACTGAAGGGGTTATAGAGATAAGCGCATTGTACTCAGTCCATGAAGGAACTTTATCCCACTCAAGATCGAATAAACTGGTGTAGCGTTCATCTTGCTTGTAAGCATCTAACCTAAAATTAACATTGTAATTTTCAGTGATCATGGTGTATTGAATGCCTAAATTCATTGAAAGCTCCGGATGCGTTAACGTATTGCCGCTGATATCTGAAAGCAAACCATCTTGAATTACATCAGCAGGATTGCATCCGAGTATCGCGCAAGCAGTATTTACCATAACTGAAGAATAAAGATCTCTTGATGCAGTTAGCGATGGCAAATGGCCTGGTGTTACATTAGGCAAGAAACTCACTGGAGTTGGTTGCCCGGTTACCCTATCGCCATGAAACTCAGCAGGCACAATAAGTGCTTGCGCAGCACCCCATAAACCACCCTGCCACATATTCCAGATTGTAGTTGCTACATCTTTTCTCACAACAAAAACCTCACCATCAGCAGCATTTTTCATAAGATGCCAATTACCGCAACCTGTTGTCAGACAGAGGTCAGCATTTGCTGGATTCATAACCATTTCACCACTGGCAATTTCTGATTCCTCCCATGCAATACCCATGTTTATTTGCCATTGAGGAGCATTTAATGGAATCCAAATGAATTCACTTTCAAGGCCTATCATATCTACATCAATGCCTTCATTAACACGAGTTTTGTTCTGAATTTTAGTGACTTGATAATCTTCGGCATCATATAAATAGGCTGCTGCATTCCATCTCATACCCTGCGCTGGAAAATCAGCTTTAAAGCCAACTTCAAAGGCAGTTAATTCGGTAGAGGGAAATACCTGAGGGGTATCTGGATATTTTGCAGGATCCAGGGCTGGGTTAAATCCCCCACCCTTAAAACCTTTAGAAATTGATCCGTAAACAAGTGTGTTGTCATTTAAAACATAATCAACCACAAAACGGCCTGTATTATTTGCATATTCTGTTTCAGGATCACCGACTGCTCCTGAGGCATACCATGACTGGCCAAATGCAGGAATTTCATTACCTGGCATTGGCAGTGCAGTAAAGCCATTTCCCTGACTACCAAAACCAACAACACTTAAAAATGGTGAGCGGCCATATTGCTCTTTGTAGTCTTCAGTTCTTCTTAAGCCCAAGGTATATTTCAATCTATCATTAGCTTGATAATAGACCTCACCAAAGATAGCTGAACTCCTTGTAGCAGCCATGCTAGAGGTTCTATATAAAGGAGCATATAGCTGCACAGCACCTTGAGGAAAACCTGTTAAGACAGTGGGTGGAAATAATGCTAATGCATCTAATCCATTGGCAGCAATGTCGTATACGCTTAAGCCAGAGGCTTCAGTATGAATTGCTCCCAATAAATAATTCCAGTTTCCATCTAAACTTGATTGCAATCTTATTTCAGTGACTTCGTTTTTACCCTCCGGATTATATTGACGGTCAAAACCATCAGGGTAATTCATGGTGTCAGTAAGACAGCCACCGTATGATCCCAAAGTACCATCATCAAGATTACAATTTGGGCCATAACCTGTCATAGGTACATTACCTCCAGGAAAAAAAGGATTATCTTTAAATCTGAGTCGATCATACTCCTCTGATTCATAAACTCCTGTGCGGTCATAAAGTCGATCTTTTCTCGAGTGAGATACAGTCATATCCCAGTTATCGTTGATTGAATGATTAATTATTAACTGAGTAATATCTTGATCAATAATATATCGTGGATTACCTCTATTGTTTGACTGCCAAAAGCCCTTAGGCGCTCCAGACATATCTGTTACAGGAGTGTAATCTAATATTCCACTTAAAATTGCTAAATTTTCTACATAAGTTGCCATGGGATGGGTTAATTCATGCACTTGAGGACCACCTGGAGTACAGCCAACTGCAACCGATGGGTCACGCTTACAATATCTATTATTTACATAATGACGAGTTGAGTCCTCTTCGTAATGATCATGGACAAATAAAATGTCTGTGTTATCACTTAACTGCCAAGCAAACGAGAATCGATAAGCGGATGAATCTCTATTATTAATGTGAGAAGTAGGAGCTTTTGAATAAATGTTTTTAATATCGCCATCGCGCTCAACAGACATAAGAGCAAACCTTGCGGCCATGGTATCACTCAAGGGAAAGTTTAATGTGTATCGCAATTTCTCTAAGTTGTACTCACCCAGATCGACTGACACCATTTGAGTCATTTCATCAAATTTCGGTCTTCCCGTAATTAAATTAATAGCTCCGCCAACAGAATTTTTGCCATAGAGTGTGCCTTGAGGACCCCGAAGCACCTCAATACGCTCCATATCTAAAAACTCACCGTCTTGCATGGTTGTAGAACCAACTGGCAAGTCATTAACATGTATTTCAACCCCAGATTCAGAAGTTGCGGATACAGCTAGGTTGGTAATACCACGAATATTAAATGTGCCGCCACCAGCATCTCCACCTTGAAAGCTCAAACTGGGAGTGACAAGTTGCAAATCAGAGCCAGATTGAATTTGTTGGTCTTCAAGCATTTCAGCTGTTAATGCTGTAACAGCAATTGGAACGTCCTGAAGGCTCTCTTCTACTCTCTGAGATGTAACAATTACTTCCTCAATAGAGTTGACTGGCTCATCTTGAGCGCTGATTGGATTTATTAGACAAAATAAACCGCAAGCTATTGCAGTAAATTTTAAACAATGAGAAAAAATGGTAATTTTCATAACTTAACTCCCCCTAAAAAAGTAAGTATTAAAGTAAAAAATATTTTAAGATTTATTATAAATATTTTGTATATATATAAGTAAACATAATAAATCTCATGAATGCAATGAAAAAACCTTATTTTTTATAATTTTGTTATACGCTAATATTTCAGGTCTTGATAACAAGATAAAATTCTATATTTAGTAATACAATAACTAGAGGATTTATTACCTTATTAAAGATGCGATATTTATTTTTCTTTTTGCTTATCAGTTCATGCTCGTATGATAAAAATATAAAAGAAGCAGACTTAATTATAAGTTCAAACAATGTAATTTTAATGACAGGCCATAAGAAGGCTCAGCCCCTGTCAGTAGCTATCAAAAATGAAAGAATTATTTGGATTGGATTGCATAAAGATGCAAAACATATTCAAGGAAAGCATATTAATTATGGTAATCAGGCGGTATTGCCAGGGTTTATTGATGCGCATGGTCATGCTTCTTACTTGGCATTTGCCACACAGGTTGCCAATATTGCCTCTCCTCCAGTTGGAAAAATAACTACCATCAAGGATCTGCAGATAGAGCTCAAGAAATTTATTGAAAGCTCTAACCTGCAGCCTGGCGAATGGTTAATGGGCCTTGGTTATGATGACTCGCTTTTAGCAGAGCAGAGACATCCCACAAAAGATGACCTGGATGCAGTCAGCACAGAGCATCCAATATATCTTATTCATGTATCAGCTCATCTTGGTGCAGCTAATTCCTTGGGTTTGTCATTAGCAAACATTGACGCAGAGACCCTTGATCCACCTGGTGGCAAAATTCGAAGGTACGAAAATTCCTCAGAACCCAATGGAGTGTTTGAGGAAACTGCTGCATATCCTCTTCAGCAATTAGCAATGAGTGCCTACAAAGATCCAATTGGAAGCGTGAAAAAAGCCATGGAAATATATGCGATGAATGGTATCACCACCGCTCAAGATGGAGCCTCGAGCCTAGAAACGATAAATTTAATGAAGGCAGCTGATGTCCAAGGAGCTATTGATTTAGATATTATAAGCTACCCCATCGGTCAAAATGGTTTAGATAAAAATCTTGATTCAATTAATTTCGGCAACTATGAAGGTAGATTAAAAATTGGTGGCATCAAACTAATTTTAGATGGCTCCCCCCAAGGAAAAACTGCTTATTTAACTGAGCCCTATTACAAACCTCCTCACAGCGAATCAGAATCATACAAAGGCTATCCTTTAATTCCTCAATCAGAAGTTTCAAAATGGGTAAAACAATATGCTGAACTAGAAATTCCCATCATGGCTCATGCCAATGGTGATGCTGCAGCTGACATGCTGATAAAAGCTGTTAAAGATGCCAAAATTTTGCATGATCATCGGACCATTATGATCCATGCCCAAACCGTAAGGGAAGATCAACTAGACCAAATGCAGGAGCTTAAGATTATTCCTTCTTATTTTTCCACTCATACCTTCTATTGGGGAGATTGGCACAGAGACTCTGTCTTCGGAAAAGATCGTGCTATGCGCATCAGTCCTACAAAATCTACTCTCAACAGAAAAATGCCTTTTACAGTCCATAATGATGCGCCAGTTGTTCCTCCGGATATGATTAGACTGCTTTGGTCGACCACAAATAGAGAGACAAGATCTGGGAAAGTCTTAGGTGAGGAGCAAAAAATTTCTACCTATGATGCTCTTGCAGCAATGACAATCAATGCAGCGTATCAGCATTTTGAGGATGACATCAAAGGCAGTCTTGTGATTGGTAAACAGGCTGATCTAGTTGTGCTTTCTGAAGATCCTCTGAGTATTGATAGTAAAGATATTTTAGACCTTAAAGTTGTTGCAACTTTTTCTCGAGGAAAAGAGATATTTAACACTCAATATTAAAACTCAATCTTAATAAAGATATTGTTTAGAATTTTTTCTTTTGGGGCTTGCATTCTCCCCTAGCATTGATCGCCACTTTAGGGCTCTTGCCACGAGCTCCGTCTTTGTGCTTCAACCAGATATCAACCTTTAATTTTCCTTTTCCAGTAAACCAGTTAATAGAGTTTTTGACTTGATAAAAATCTACCAACAAATCATCGAAAAATGGATGTTGAGCCTCATTCTCTAAAAAATGTATCACCGAAGATCCCTCCTCAGAAAGCTCAATTCTTGATGAGGCATCAGGATAGATCCAAATAGGTGACGGCTCAATAGAGTACTTTAATGATTGCAGTGTCTCGTTAGCCGCATCAATGTCCCAATACTGCACTATATAGACATCATCTTTTGCCCAATCGCTATCAGCAAAACTAGTTTTCGCTCTATCTAACAGAAATAATGATTGCTGAGTTTGTCTTGCAAGATTTTTAAAAAACTCTATTCCTTCGGAGAGATAGGTTTTTTTAAGGTCTTTAAAAGTAATCGAATACTCACCACTGAGCTCACATATAACCTTAGATGATTCAGCTGAAGCTGAAAGAGAAAACATCAAAAAAATTATTGCTATAAGTAATTGTTTCATTGAATTAGTCTTTTTGGTCTAACAAGTATATTTAATAAATTTATTAGTTCTGTATCGTCATATTTATTTTAGCATTT
>Ga0315316_10002883_pt1 | contig 12443 bp, 7 predicted proteins | sample M160m3416metaG_FD_203702 | JGI IMG/M metagenome (GOLD analysis project Ga0315316, IMG submission 203702) | Ammonia-oxidizing marine archaeal communities from Monterey Bay, California, United States - M1 60m 3416 | ecosystem: Environmental > Aquatic > Marine > Intertidal zone | place: USA...
TGTTGTCAAGTCCCGCTATATCCTGATTTACCTTCGCTATACTATTATCGACATGTTGTTTAAGCGGTGCCATTTTTTCCTCAAGGGTAGTAACCGCACCGTCTACATCTAAAACTCGAGTATCAAGGTCACGCACAAAAAATAAAATAAAAATAATTGCCAAGGCTGCCATTCCAAAACCAAGAAAAGCTACAGCCTTAAGCATGTTCATTTCCTCCTTGCGTGCATTTAAATCTTCCACTGGCTTACTCAATTCGGCTTCTTCATTCACGTTATCTTTTGTATCTCCCTGTGCATAATAGCTACTGGCATCTTCTTTTTCTTCGCTTTTTATCTCTTCTAGTCTGTCTGAAGGGCTATTCCCTTTTCCTTGATCTTCCGTCATAATTAACCTTTAATCATTAATATCTTACTGATTATCAATACTACTCGTTACCCCAGTCTCATTATAAATCGTTTATAATCATTAGTAAGATTAATTTAGGGGTGGGAATTTTCCTTTTAAGCCGTGATAGTATAGCTTGATGCCTCTAGATACTCCCATTTAACTGACACAGAGCGAAAAAATGAAGCCTGATATTACAAGCGCACCCCTTATTTTGTCAAGAAAAATAAGGGGTATATTCTGGCCCGTTTTAGGATTGGTTTTAATGGGATTAAACCCAAATCATTATCCACAAAAGGAGATAAACACCAAATTGCTTATTACCCCAAAAGCCCTGAAAAGTATTCCGTTAGAACAAAGGGTGGTCATTGACGCACGATCCAAGTTTAAATTTCTAATGGGGCATATTCCAGGAGCAGTAAACCTAAATGATTGGAGAGAGTTTACTTCTAAAAAAAATGAAATAAAGGGTTTTTTGATAGATGACAAAACTTTTATTGCTAATAAACTTGAAAAATCAGGAATAAATCCACAACTATCTATTGTAATTTATAGTGACCCCGAAAACCCTTGGAGAACCGACGGACGATTTTTCTGGATGTTTGAACGCTACGGGTTTACAAATGTAGCTATTTTAGACGGTGGATTTGACGCTTGGAAAGAGAGCGGTGCAACCGTCGAAACCGGTTTTCAAAAAGACACAAAACCTTCAATAATAAACCCAAAAGACATTAATCTAAATTCTGAAGTAATTGCTGATAAACAATTCATTTATAGTATTTTAAATAATACCAATTATATACTAATCGATAATCGCACCCAAAAAGAATATCATGGGGCTGTTCCTTATGGTTCCCCAAGGGGTGGTCATATTCCGAATGCTATGCATATTCACTGGCCAGATTTTTTTAACAAAGATGGATTATTAAAATCAAAACCTGATTTATCCAATTTAATCAAAAAAGCAGGAATCCAACCTCATCAAGAAATTATTGTGTATTGCACTGGGGGCGTTCGCTCAGCCATGGCTTATTTTGTTTTTCGATATTTGGGGTTCAAGGTCCGGAATTACGATGGCTCTTGGTGGGACTGGAGCCAAGATCCAAATTTGCCCATAGAGGTTAGCTGACAGTAATAATTAGCGAGACCCCTCTTCATGGTTATGTGAAGATCCCTCTTCCTGATGGCCTCTGCCTCCCGAGCCCTCAGCCATAGGCATACTTGCAGGTCGCCCCAAAGATTCATTTCCATGCCTCAAAGCTTCATCATAATGTTTTATTGCTTCTTTAGCATGTTGCAAAGCAACGGGAGCATGAGTCTTAAGCTCATCAGTTGCATCCGGCATTTTTAGACTAAATTCATAATGCTTGATCATTTCCTGCAAATGCAAATAACCTTCTTCCCCATGCCCCAAACCAACACTTGCGTGGCCACCCGATTGGGCCCATGTAATATTTGCAAGTAATATTGTCGCAGTAAAACTTATGCATAAAATAATTTTTACTTGAAAAACTTTAATCATTTTTTTCTCCATAATAACTTTAAATACCCCATGCGTTCACTAGATCATACTAATAATATCTGTTAATAAAATGCTCTTGTCAACTGCAAGAACAAGTCAAATATTTTGTGGAAATAATTCCAAAGATTATATTAATTAAATTTTAAATAATTTCTTATATCTGCGCTCAGGTAAATTAGGAAAATACTTCAGTAGTCATTCTATTTCATATTTCTGCAATTTAAATAAGAGATAAAGTACATCCACAGTTAACACGATTTTATATTTTTTTATATCTTCAGCAATTTAAACCAATAAGACAATATTTTCCGCTTTTATAAATAATTTTTAAATGAATTAAAATGCCAATATTTTGAACCATATAGATATAGTATAATGATAAAGATACTGTGTTAAATTTTTACTCATTTTCAATTATGTCCTTAACATCTTTAAAAAATACCATATCGAAATTAGGTAAAGAGAGTCTTTTTGAGATACTTCATTTAATAGGTTCTCAGTTGAAAGAGCTTTATAGTTGCAAAATGGTAAGGGTCAATCTTGAAGATTTATATGAGGGTATGCTGGTCTGCCAATATGTAACCGGGCAAAGTCGGCCAGAGCCTATTACTAAATTTATTTCCCCTGAAGCATCAGTTATCTCTCAAGCTTTTTTAAACAATGAAATCGTCCTATCCTGGAAATTACCAGAGGGATTTACAAAAATTCAGGATCCTTTTGAAAAATTATCGGGCATTAAAGCGACAGCAGTTTTTCCCATCACCCATCAGTTTAAACCAATTGGAACTCTAAGTCTTGATCGTGGAGAAGAAGGGGAGTTTCTCAATGAAAAACAACAAAAAGATATTTCTAATTTCCTTTCAGAAATAAGTGGGGGGATTGATAGGGCCAAGCGATTTCATCAGAAAATATCTTTTTCTCGTCATTTAGATTTAGCTAGAAAAAAAGAGGCTGCATGGAGAATGATGCGTTCTGCTGTTCAGCTCATAGACAAACTTACTTTGGCCTCAGTTTGGGTACCATCTTCAATTCAGAATCCTAAATCAATAACCCAGGAGCCAAGCGACCGAGTAGAAATCTTTGCCGCATTTTCAAAAAACAAAGAAGATGCTTTGATATATAACAATCGAGAGCAGATTAATATACATAAAAAAAACTTGATTAACCGGATTGTTGTCTTTGATAAATCTTCAGGACTGAAAGCTAAAGACCCAAATCAAAAAGCAGTATATATAGAAGATATTATGAGCAAAAGCTTCAGTCGCAAATCGGTGGCGCAACAAATCGATCTTGTCTCGTTGTATCAAATACCCAAAATAAATATAGAATCGGGCCAAATATTTTGTGTTATAAATTATTACACTAATACTCCTCACCAGTTCACAGATTTTGAAAAACGCCTTCTGGAAAACCATGCTTCGATGGTTGAAAAATTAATTCTAGAGGAGAATCCCGAACATATTGAGATAGAAGTATTGGGGGAAATTGAAGAATTATTATCTGACACATCCGACACACTCCAACCATTTCTGCGGAATATTCTCGCAAAAACTTCTGAATTAATCGGCGCTGATTCAGGAACTATTTCTATATCAAAAATAATTGATGGAAGGCCTTGGTTGATTATTGAAGATGAAGCGGGTCAATTGGTTGGCGCCAAATCTAGAGGTTGGATGAAAAGTAAAATACCACAACTCCCAGTAGGGGGTGAGGAAATCAATTATGCGCATAGATCTTTGAATGGTTACGTCGCCCATACTGCTCGCCCTGCAATAATTAAAAATGTGGAAAACGAAAAAAATGGATTCTATAAAAGCCTTTCATCCCAAATTAAATCAGAATTAGCAGTACCAATTATTCAGGGTAACCAAGTATTGGGAGTTATAAATCAAGATAGCTTTAAAAAAAATTTTTTCACTCAAGAACACCAGAAAATTCTACAAATCATTTCCAGCCTGATTAGCCCAAAAGTCTACAATCTTAAGCAAATAGAAATTTTAAAACAGGAAATAGGCCAACTACGTCAAGACATTGAATATCGAGATCCAAAAGTTTCTTCGTATCATTTTGGAAATGTTATTGGTAAAAGTCAAAATGTTCATTCACTGGTTTATCAGATCCAAACCGTTGTGGAATCTATTTGCAATCACATGCTAAATTGGGAAAAAAGTCAATCGCAAGAAACGGGTACGGGTTTACCCTGCCTCCTCATACATGGTCAGACTGGTTCAGGAAAAGAATTCTTTTTTAACAATATCTATTCCCATCTAAATGAAAACTTTCAAAAGCAAAAAGGTTCAACATTTAAATTACCCTTAAAAAAAACAAATATTGCTGCCTATAGCGGAGAGCTCACTTACAGCGAATTATTTGGCCACAAAAAAGGTGCATACACCGGCGCCGAGTTCAACCGGCAGGGAATACTAGAAGAGGCCAATGGAGGAATCGTTTTCCTGGATGAAATAGGTGATGCTGATCCTAAAACACAAGTGCAACTTCTTCGATTTCTTGATACTGGAGTTTTTATGCGATTGGGGGAAAATCAGCCCCGTTACTCAAAAATTTTCCTAATTGCAGCGACTAATAAAGATTTAAAGAGTGAAATTAAGGCTGGAAGGTTTCGAGAGGATCTTTATCATCGACTGAGCGCATTAAGCTTTCACATTCCAAGTTTGAATGATCGAGTTGAAGACATTGAAGATCTAGCCACTCATTTTTTGGGAATTCTTTTTAACAGTTATAAAAAGGAAGGTAGTGATAATCCACCTCAGTTAGAAGAAGCAGCTGTTGACTATCTCAAGCAACATCATTATCGAGGAAATGTAAGAGAGTTAAAAAATATTCTTTTAAGGGCCATGCTATTTAGAAAAACCCAATCTATAACAAAACAGGAAGTTGTCTTCGCTTGCAACCAAGAACCTATCATCAAATTGCCCAACCCTCATCAATTTATAGAAACTATGCTAGATAAGTTTGATAGTGGAGAAGCTAATTTTTGGTCGGATATTCATCAGCCTTTCAAAAATAGTTTGATGACACGAGATACCGCAAAGTCTCTCATATTAGCGGCAAAAGAAAGATACCAGACGAACCTTCCTGGCCTTGCAGTAAAATTAAGGGCGTGCAAAAACCGTAGTCATATGGAATCTGATGAGAGAAAAAAGTTTCTTAGCTTTAAAAACTTCTTATATAAAACTGTTAAAATTTCTACAAATTGATTTTTAGATGATGTTGACCTTCTTATATAATCTGCTAAACTGACAAATATTATAGATACGTATTGAATTCTCAGGAAACATCCAGAATCCTTCAGGGTATTGCCAAAAACCATAATCACAAAAATTAATTTTAGAATTTTTATTTTTCTTAATTCTTAAAATATAAATAAAAGGAGCAACACATGTCAACCACCGCCGTCTCTGAAAAATTCAAAGTAAAAGATATCTCTTTGGCTGATTGGGGACGAAAAGAAATAATCCTTGCGCAAAATGAAATGCCTGGTCTGATGGCTTTGCGGGAAAAATATGGGTCAGAAAAGCCTTTAAATGGAGCACGGATATCAGGCTCCTTGCACATGACTATTCAAACTGCTGTTTTGATCGAAACTCTTATTGAACTAGGGGCTAAAGTACGATGGGCATCCTGCAATATTTTTTCAACTCAAGATCATGCTGCAGCAGCTATAGCAAAAGCAGGAATCCCAGTATTTGCTTGGAAAGAAGAGACCGAAGAAGAATATTGGTGGTGTACTGGTCAAACCCTGTTGTTTGACAATGAACAAGGACCCAACATGATTCTCGATGATGGCGGGGACTTGACGGCCTATGTTCATGAGAAGCATCCGGAATTAATTTCAGAAATCAAAGGGATCACCGAAGAAACAACAACAGGGGTCCATAATCTTTATAAAATGATTGAAAAAAATACCTTAAAAATTCCAGCCATGAATGTGAATGATTCTGTTACAAAGTCTAAATTTGACAACCTATACGGATGTCGTGAATCATTGGCAGATGGAATCAAACGCGCTACAGATATTATGATTGCGGGAAAGGTTGTTGTGGTGGCGGGGTTTGGCGATGTGGGCAAAGGTTGTGCGGACTCAATGCGAGGCCTAGGAGCTAGGGTAATTGTCACCGAAATCGACCCTATTTGTGCTTTACAGGCCGCAATGGAAGGTTATGAAGTCACCACCATGGAAGAAGCCGTAAAAGAAGGTGATATTTTTGTAACGACTACAGGATGCGCTGATATTGTTTGTATCGAGCATATGGAAAAAATGAAAAATGATGCCATTGTTTGTAATATTGGGCACTTTGATATTGAAATTCAGGTGGAAGCTCTGAATAATTTTCCAGGAATTAAAAAAGATACTATTAAACCACAAGTTGACAAATACACCTTCCCTGATGAGCACAGTATTATTATGTTAGCAGAGGGACGTCTAGTTAATTTGGGTTGCGCCACTGGGCATCCTTCATTTGTAATGTCCAATTCGTTCACAAACCAGGTTCTTGCACAAATAGAATTGTTTGGAAATAAATATGATGTTGGAGTTTACACTTTGCCAAAAATTCTTGATGAGGAAGTGGCAAGATTACACCTCGAAAAATTGGGTGTGAAGTTAACCACATTGACTGATAAGCAAGCAGCTTATTTGCATGTACCTAAAGATGGCCCTTACAAACCGGAACACTATCGATATTGATCTATCTAAAAAAAACCTGCCCTGTCCTTTTAAAGCTCGGATTTATTTACTAAATCATCATACTGGATTTTTTTCAAAAAACTCCTGCATCCATGGAATGATACGCTCATGCGCATCTTCCACCACATAATGTCCTGCATCTGGAACCCAATGAACTTCTGCATCAGGGAAAATCTTTTGCCATTTTTTTAAGAATTCCCTATTAAACACAAAATCTTTAGCACCCCATGCGATCATAATAGGAAGTGATGCGAACTGATTGAGATTTTTTTCAATATTTTTTATAACAGAATAGCTGGGTGAATCAGACGTCATTGGAATATCCTGAACAAAGCGTAAATTACCAATACGATTTGAAAAATTATTATATGGTTCAAGATATCCTGCTCTGACCTGATCAGTCATACGGTCTTTATTTTTACAGGCCATCGTTATAGCCGCTAATGCAAACGCATTGAATACGCGAATAGCTAGCGACCCAAAACCAGGGACACGGCACAATCTAAGCCTTATTGGAATTCTTTCAGAAATAAATGCAGCGGTATTGAATAATACCAACCGCTTTACTTTTTGCGGTTGTCGAACAGCAAATCCCATTCCAATTGCCCCACCCCAGTCATGTAGCACTAAGGTAATATTTTTTAGCCCAAGTTTATCAACCAAAGATTCCAAGTTATCTATGTGCTTAGAAAGTGTATAAGAATAATTTTGTGGTTTATCGGATTTACCCATACCCATGTGATCGGGAACCACGCAGCGATAAGACTTTTTTAATTCTATTATTAGATTTCGATAATAAAATGACCACGTAGGATTACCATGAACCATAACCAAGGGATTCCCTTGGCCTTCATCTAAATAATGATATTTATATGAATCCAAATTCAAGGTATTCGAGGTGAATGGATATAAACTACTTTCCATCACCACTCAATGCCCATCATCAAACAATTAAGTCCACTGCCGATACCTAATAAAGCCGCTTTATTCCCTTTCTTTAATGTATCTTTTTCCACACCCATGGCTAAAGTGACAGGTAAAGAGGCGGAACCTGTATTTCCCAAAAATTCCAAGGTAGAGAAGTCTTTTACAATATCAATTCCAACATTTTCATACATTAATTTACGATGGTTCTTACCAACCTGATGACAAAAAACTCGGCTAACTTCTTCGTTTTCCCATCCTAAGGTTTGGCGAGTTCGAACCCATGTTTTTCCAGCCAGCAGGCAACCCTCCTGCATTAGTTTTTCAGAATCGGTTTCCATCAAAGGTGCCCATTCAGCATGGTTCCCGGCAACATCATTCCCTCTGCACAAGTGATTGAAACGTGTTTCAGCTATTGAAACCCCACCTAGTAAGTGGTGTTGTTTTTGAGATAGGTCTCTATGAACTAAAAGAACACCCGCTGCTGCTGATCCTATAGTTAACGATGCAAAAGAAGTTTTTACATTATTTCGGGTGATATCAGAACGGGCCAATAAGGTCTCAATGGTGTTATTTACTAGGGGGCCTCCATTTTCTCCCGAAACTATTAGTCCAGCTTTTATCTGTCTTCGCTCGATCATATTTGCGATTATGCACATTCCATTTAAGGTACCCAGACATGCATTAGAAACATCAAATACAAATGATTCTTCGGGAAGTCTTAAATTATTATGAACAATCGAGGCCGTTGACGGTTCTAGAAAATCTCTGCAAACGGAAGCCGAAATGAGGCATCCTATATCTTTAGAGTTTATTCCAGAATTTTCAATAGCTTTTTTCCCGGCAATTGTAGCCACTTCACTTGGAAAAACGCCTTTATCCCAAAATCTTCTTTCTTGAATTCCGCTCATCAATTCGAGACGACCCTTAGGAAGCTTCAGCTTTTCATAAAGTGGAGAAAGTCTATTTTCTAGATCAGCCGATGTGATCCGATTATTTGGCAAATGATATCCTAAGCCTTCAATACAAACATTTTCAAACTGCATCCATATCCTCTATCTTACAGATCAATAAACTGCATATTATAATACTTCTGATATAAACCACTATTGGCAAGCAGTGATTCATGGTTACCAGATTCTACAATCTTTCCATCATTCATAACGAGAATACGATTCGCATTTTTAATTGTAGATAACCGGTGTGCAATTACAAATGAGGTTCGATGCTCCATTAAATTATGCAAGGCATCTTGAACTAATTTTTCAGATTCAGAATCAAGCGCCGAAGTAGCTTCATCTAAAATCAAGATAGGAGAGTTTCTTAAGATCGCACGTGCGATGGCAATCCTTTGTTTTTGTCCGCCTGAGAGTTTAACCCCCCTTTCTCCTATAAGAGTCTCATAACCATCATCTATATTTTTAACAAAATTATCCACATGCGCAGCCTTAGCTGCTAGCAGAATTTCCTCTCGACTCGAGTCACCTTCCTTACCAAAAGCAATATTATTAAGTACGGTATCATTGAATAAAAAGGTTTCTTGCGTAACCAGAGAAAGGTAACTACGGAGTGAGGAAAGGTTGAAATTTTGGATATCTTCCCCATCGATTAGAATTTTGCCAGATGTCACTTCAAAAAACCGAAACAACAAATCTACAAGGGTTGTTTTACCCGCTCCACTCATTCCAACAATTGCTATTACCTCCGATTTATTAACCGTCAAATTTATATTATCCAAAACTAGTTTAGTTCTGGAAGGATAACGAAAACATACATCCTTAAATTCAATTTTATCTTGGAAACCAATCAATTCCTTCTGACCTTTCCCCGCCTTCTCTTCTGGCAAGTCAAGAATTGCGAACACACGTTCCGCACCGGCAAGAGAAGTTTGAATATTTGCCATGATTTTGAAAAGAATACGAATCGGTGTGTACATCATGAATAAAGCCACGATGAAGGCTAAAAAAGTTCCCTGACTTATTTCACCATTCAAGACTTGCGACCCACCATACCAAAGAATGAATGCGGAACTGGCAACCCCTAAAACTTCCAGAACAGGCGATGTCATTTCCACATATTTTACATTTTTTTTCATAACCTTCAGGTAGTCTTCATTAAAGGTTTGAAACTTTTTTAATTCACGTGGCTCCAATCCAAAGGCTCTAACAATTTTTATTCCAGAAAAGGACTCCAATATGGTTGCATTGATGTTTCCAAGTATCTCCTGACCCTTATGACTGAATTTTTTAAGTTTTCTTCCAATATTTGCAACCGGGAAGACCATTGCAGGAAAAACAATAAGAGCCATTAACGCCCAATCCCATTTCAAATAAAAAACCCATACCAACAAGCCAATCAAAGTAACACTGTTTTGAAGAAACTCTTTTAACAAGCGAGTTACGGTTGATTGCATAATTGCTACATCATTATTTATTCTAGAAATGAGCTTCCCTGTTTCATTTTCTTCAAAAAAACCAAAAGGTAGTCGATGAATATGGGCAAATAATTTCTCTCTAAACTGCACAACTAATTCCCAGGAAATGCCGAACATAATTAAGTTTTGCGCATACATAAGAATTGCCTTTAAGAAATAAAGAGCAACCAACACAAGAGGGATCACTTTCAGCATAAAATAATCTTTTTCGGTAAAAATACTATCGAAAGTCTTTTGGATGATAGGGACGGGAGAGGTTGCAATAGCCCCGACAATGATGGAGAACAAAATGGCCAGACACAGTCTCGATGTGTAAGGTTTTACATAAGAGAAAAGTCTTTTATATAAATGGAAGGACATATGAAGAAATCACTACAACAGAAAGGAAATTCGTTTACTAAGAGAAAAGCCCCTGCCATTGAATAGAATTCAATACGCAGGGGCTTATTTTTATGGAAATGGAAAAATAATTATGCCTTTTGAGGGAGAAAATCTTCAAGAGTAGCACCATTTTTAATGGCATCTTCCATCATTTTTACCGACTCCCTGATTCCTGTTTCGCAAGCATCCAAAGAAATATCTTTGATATCATTTTGCGAGCACCAAGCCATTACCCGGTTACGAGTATTGTCCCTCATGAAACCCTGCGGAACTCTTTCCAATCGCTCTAGAGCTTCGGGCGACCAATTAAAGTCGTCTGCATTGAGTGCTGCTCCAATTTTACTAATGTCACCTGGAATAGCTTCGCTATCCCCATTCCCGTTTTCCTTCTGAACAATCTTTTCATTAAGGATTTTATCGAGGAAGGCTGCGGTAACCTTATTAATTTTTTGTACACGTGCATTCTTCTCAACTCGGGCATGGGCTTTCCTTCTTAAATGCCCTTGTGGAAAACTGTTGAGACGATCCAAAGCTTCCTGCGTCCAAGAAACCTGAACACCATCAGGTAAAGTTGTAAAAGTAGTAGAATCTTTAGCCTCTGCTTCCGTAGCCTCGAACTCTTCCTTATTTACAGGAAGTAAACGTTCGGCTCCAGCATTACAAACGGTACATTTGACAACATCTCCTTTGTAAAAAGTATTACAGCTCGTACACTTGAGGGTAATCTCTTCAGGAGGCTTGCCTGCATGGGCTTCGGCCATTTCTTCTTTCAACATACCCAGACCTTCCGGGTTGTTAGGGTCCATTCCTTCTTTCTTCATTCTTTCACCAATTGCAGACATGGCCTGCATGGCACCCGCAGGAAGAATCTCTTGTACTGCTTCAGTAATCACGCTAGAGGTTATCATACTGTGGCCGCGTTCCAGGGAATAACGTAAAATTGCTGATGTAGCCATTGGGCGTACAAAACCTGGAATTTTCTTCAAACGTTCTTTAGCTTCTGCAGTCCATTCAATGCTCTCCTCAGCCTGTAAATCTATCGGGGGCTTGAAAACTCTACTTGAGAGAAGAACATTACATGGAACCAATCGAAGCAGGTTCTCAGCATTACCGCCAATATCCATATCAGGCGCACTATGAACTCCAATACGTCCTAGAATGAGGAGATAGGGGTTCTCTTCCCTCGCATATTGAAGAACTTTCTCAAATACCTTTCCATCCAGAAGGCGAACAGTGCATTCCATTTCCTCTTCTTCACAAACTTTTCGGGATATCTCAAGATGAGCCTGATAAATTTTTGCCAATCCTTTATCAATTATGTCCTCATGGAGTTTTTCCTGTTGCTCAAACTTGAATACTTTAGAGGCTTCTCGGGATAGCACACCGGTCAGACTGTTAAACATTGCGTAATGAAAGTAAGGGTCAAATGTCGAAATAACTTCCAGCGGCCGATTTAATTTCCTGGCCATTTCAATCCCTGTCATCAAACCACCAAAAGATTGACCACTTCCATCAACTGCAACCACTATTTTCCCACTGGATGCCACTTCATCATGTATTTCCGGGCAATGCTTCACAATAAGCATATCTTTTTTTGATCGTCTAATGACACGCTCTGCAACGCTGCCAATCAAGCTATCCTTAATAGCACCCAGTCCCAATGCACCCATTACCACCAAATCATAGGGTGACTCTTTAATGTCTCTTACAAGTTCCGTCCAATTACGACCCTCTAAAGATTTTCCGACAAACGGTATATCCTTTTCCTCACATTTAGCTTTGGGAACATCAAGATAGGAATCACTTATCACTTCCATGCCTTTTGTAATTAATTGGTCATGGATGTTTCTTTGTTTTTCAAGTTCTTCTTCATCCTGATATTCTTCAGGAAGTCCACTTTCCATTTGCCTGAAGCGAACATCATGCATTTTCGCAGCATAAACATGGCTGGCAGTAATAATCGCGTCTGAATCCTGAGCTAACTCCATTGCCACATCGACACACGCATTGGAGTAATCAGAGTTATCTACAGGTATATAAATATTTTTAAACATGGGGCTCCCTTCCCGTAGCCTGGGAAACAAAAGTT
>Ga0315316_10002884_pt1 | contig 12442 bp, 7 predicted proteins | sample M160m3416metaG_FD_203702 | JGI IMG/M metagenome (GOLD analysis project Ga0315316, IMG submission 203702) | Ammonia-oxidizing marine archaeal communities from Monterey Bay, California, United States - M1 60m 3416 | ecosystem: Environmental > Aquatic > Marine > Intertidal zone | place: USA...
ACAATCTTCGTCTAGTATTTCGAACACAAAATATCTTCCCATAGCTTATGATGAGGATGCCAAATTGGAGGACGGTAGAATCATCTTGAGAGAAAACTTCAAAAAACAGCTTGAAAAAATTCCTGAGCTTCTAATCTTTGGTGAAGATGCCGGTAAAATTGGTGGAGTAAATCAGTCATTAGAGGGTTTACAAGAACAATTTGGTGAAGAACGGGTATTTGATACTGGTATTCGTGAGTGTACTATTATTGGTCAAGGTATTGGTATGGCCATGAGAGGCTTAAAGCCAATCGCTGAAATTCAATACCTAGATTATTTGTTGTATGCTATTCAGGTTATGTCAGATGATCTGTCGACACTTCAATACAGAACAAAAGGAGGTCAAAAGGCTCCTTTAATCATAAGTACTAGAGGTCATCGTCTTGAAGGGATTTGGCACAGTGGTTCACCAATGGGTATGATTGTAAATGCGCTTAGAGGAATGAATATCTGCGTACCTCGAAACATGACGAAAGCCGCAGGTTTCTACAATTTACTTCTTGAATCAGATGAACCTGCTTTAGTTGTAGAGCCTTTAAATGGTTATCGAACAAAAGAAAAATTCCCAAATAATATCGGCATATTTAACGAACCATTAGGGATACCTGAAATTGTAAAAGAAGGAAAAGATATCACTTTGGTCTCTTATGGGTCCACCTTTAACTTGTGTGAACTCGCAGAAAAATCACTACAACAATTAGGTATCTCTGTTGAGCTTATCGATGTACAAACTCTAATCCCTTTTGACATTAATCACATTATTTCGAAATCTATAGAAAAGACAAATCGACTTATTATTGTAGATGAAGATGTTAGTAGTGGAGCTACTGGCTATATACTAGATAAGATTTTAGTTGAGCAGAACGCATTCTTTCATATGGATTCAGCTCCCGTTACATTAAGTGCTAAAGATCACAGACCTGCATACGGTACAGATGGTGACTATTTCTCAAAACCAAACATCGACGACATCATAGAAAAGATTTATGAAATCATGCATGAAACAGATCCTTCTTCTTTCCCGACACTTTATTGATTTTAGTCTATTTCAATATCGTAAGGCAATCTCATTTGTATACCTTTCAGGTATTCAGCTTTCAAAACAGTCTGACTAATCTTATTTAAATAGCGTTGAGTTCTGATTCCACTGCTTTTCGCACTTGTACTTTCCTCTTCGTCAAGCATTTCAATGAAACTTTCAAGCTTATTCTCTTTCACTTTTGGAAAATAAAGCAACATATCATTTTTGACACCCACTTTTTTACGAGCAAATGCTATGGCAGCATTTAATCCTCCCAGTTCATCAATCAATCCATTATCCAAGGCATCCTGTCCAGTCCAAACTCTTCCTCGAGCTATTTTATGAACCTGCGCTACCTCCAATTCTCTGCCCACAGCGACCCTACTCAAAAACAATTGATATATTTCATCTACCTCTTCCTGTGTGATTTCTAATTCTTCTTCTGTGAGCTTTTTATTTAATGAAAATACTGAATGAGAATGCGTAGATGCGTAGTCAAATTCTATTCCCAATTTATTTTCAAACATCTTTCCAGTATAAGGAATTACACCAAAAACACCTATTGACCCAGTAATAGTTGAAGGACTTGCAAAAATTCTAGAAGCTGCCGTTGATACATAATATCCACCGGAAGCCGCCAAATCACCCATTGATACAATTACAGGCTTCTTTTTGTTTGTTAATGAAACCTCTCTCCAGATCTCCTCGCTTGCCAAAGCACTACCTCCTGGACTATTTACCCGAAACACAACTGCCTTAATGTTTTTATTATTTCGAACCTTAGAAAAATATTCACATACTTCATTGCTCGACATTCCTGTTCCATCAACTGAAATATCTCCCTCTGCTACAATAACTGCAATCTCCGGCTCTGAGACATCAACCAATTCCTGATTTTCGATAAAAATCTTCTTACAATATTTATCAAAATCAAAGAATACGAGGTCATCCACAGATGTTACTTTTGTTTTTTTCATAAGTATCTGCTCAACTTCGTCCCTATATTTAGTTCCATCAATGAGACCAAAAGATACGGCATCTTTAGCATCTCGAATGCTCAATGATTCTGCGTATTTAGATAAGGTATCTGATGCTATATTTCTAGAACTCGACACATCTGAAAGGTATACCGACCAAATTGAATTCAAATAACGCTCAACTTGCACCCTACTTGAATCACTCATGCTTTTCCTAAAAAAAGGTTCTACAGCACTTTTAAAATCATTATCAGATCCACGAATCACTTCCAACTCAACATCAAGTTTATCCAATAGTCCTTTTAAGAACATAACTTCTCCCCCTAAACCTTTCCACTCAAAGACAGAATTAGGAAATGCATAAGTTTCATTTGCTACGGACGAAATATAATATGCTTTTTGACTAACATACTCTCCAGAATTATATGCCAATACAAATTTTCCACTTTTCTTAAATTTCGAAATCCCTGACCTTAGCTCTTCAGCTGTTGCCATTCCGCAATCTATGTCTCCCATATCAATAAAAAGACCTCTTACATTTTTATCTTTAGCCGCTTGATCTAAGCCAAAAAGTATATCCGACAATCCTATTTGAGAATTAAAACTAAAAGTCATAGGATCGAGTTCAGTATTCGACACTTCCTTGATTGGACCATCAATTTTAAGATGTAGAATCGTGTTAGGTTCAAGTTCTAGAGGTTCCTCTGAAAACAAAGACAAGATTCCAAGTATGCTCAAAATAAAAATAATTGAAAAAACAAGGCCACTAAGCCCAATAGATAAAAATATAGGCCAAAATAATTTTTTAAACCATGAAACTTCTTTGTTTTGTTTTTCTGTCGTCATGTTTGTTATATGTTAGAATTTATCACAATAAACTTGATAGGCTCAACCCTTTGTCAAAGAGATTAAAATTGAGTGTAAACTTGATTTCTCGTCCATAGGAATCATATAGGTTCCCCATGTTTTTACTTCTAATCAAAGGGAAATACACCCCAAATACATCTCCAAATTCAAGAGAAAGTCCTGCATTGTACATAAATTCCAATTTGAAATCATCCCACAAATATTCATCATAAAATAATCCATGGTTTGAAAACAGCTTTATGAAATTTGGTAGATATGGAATTTGAGCATTTACATTAAATGAGCTTAACCAATATTGAGTAGTGCCCACATCTGTTGTACTCGAAAACCCTCCTTGATTATTACTCCTTTGTTGCGCCCAAAATGCTCCTCCAGCTGCATTTCTTTCAAAATTATATTGTTCTAAAAATAAATCCTGATAACCTCTCGTACCACTCATAGCCAACTGTAAATGATCATTATAATAAAAGGGGGATTCAAATATAAAATTTCTTCCAGCATAAAATCGCGCAGAAATTGATTTACCCATTTTTCGTAAATACCTATATGAAAAATCAGCTTCAAGTTCACCCCTGAATATACGTTCTATACCTGGAACATCTTGGTAATAGGTCAACGAACCTTGAATATTCCATTTAAAATCAGGCCCTCCACCACTAACGGTATATGCTGATTTTATTCCGAAATTAGATTTTGAATTTTGATCATAAACATCATCTCTCCAAATCCCCTTAATAAACAATTGCTGATTTAAAGAGGTAGTTTTGTTGCTACTTCCCAAATCAAATCTTACATAAGGAGAAATCCCAACGTAATAGGAATTACCATAACTAGAATTGGCAAAAGACTTTACAGATGCTCCAATCTTAATCATTTTTGCATTTTTTCTAGGCAATATGGTATATGAAAGCTCAGAAATTCCTGAAATTCGATTTGCCCCAAAGCTGTAATGTGGTGCAAATAGATACTGAAAACCATTGGGAGGTATTCCAAAATTATGGAAGGCCACACCCAGCATTAATTTGTCATAAGCATTACCAGCCACACTCGGAGTCCAGAACACATTGGAATGTTCTCTTTCGTTGTCACCCAATAAAAACTCAAACTTAATGGGCTCAAATTTATGAAACAATCCTTTCGATTTCCAAGAATTATTTTGACGATTGATTTCTGGAATATCCTTTCCCTCATCGATAATAACCTTGGAAATTAAATTGTACTCTGAATCTAAAGTTGTTTCATTTTCACCTGGCTCAATCCATTTGGATTCAATCATTTCACCTTGTAAATCAATTACATTGATTTCAACAGGTCCATCCACTTGTCCTACGTTTTTAATTTTAACACTCGTTATTTTATTATCCTTTGACTTTTTAACTGATTTAATTTTGTAATCTACATGATTTGTAGTTTGTATTAAGTCTTTAAAAAACCAATCAAGATTTTTACTTGTTTCAGTTTCAAATAAAGCTCGCAAATCTTCTGGTTGAGGGTGTTTGAATTTCCAATCATTAAAATACTTGTGCATTACCCGATCGAACTCGTCATCTCCTAAATAGCTCTTAAGATAGTAAAAAACCAATCCCGTTTTTTGATACATTATAATACCATAATTAACTTGAGCAAAATCAGCTGAATGCGTTTCAATTGGCTGATCTAAACCAAAAGAAGATAATGTCCTATAGCTTAAATCTCCCATGTCATGATAATCTAAATCATTCATGTGAAATCTGCCATTGAGAACCATATCAGATAGCCTCGTATTTCCAGGGTATTTAGTTTGTATATATCGAACCTCATTCAATGTATTGATCCCTTCATCCATCCAGCCGTGCACCCTTTCATTTGAGCCAAGAATACCATAAAACCAATTGTGTCCTACTTCGTGAACAATTACAATTTCCAATTCTTCATCTGATGAAGAATTCCCTATTACAGTTACATTGGGATATTCCATTCCTCCCCCCGCACTAATTGTCCCGTCTACCGCAGTTACCTGATTATAGGGGTAATCACCATTCCATTTTGAATAATAAAAAGTACCATCATTTAAATATTCAATAGACTTTGACCATAGCTTTGCATTTTGAGGAACAAACATAGCCCAAGTATCAACAATTCTACCAGTGTGAGGCAATTCAACTTCTCCTTTTAAAACTAAATATCGCTTATCTGCAAACCAAGCAAAATCGTGCACGTTTTTTTGGGTATATCTAAGGGTCTTCATTGTTTCTGCAGAAGCCGGAAAAGGCGTTTTAGGTCCTTTATTTCTTTTTCTACCTGCAATAATATCAGGAAGCTCTTTTTGAGTTTTATTTGCCAATTCTTGTAAACGCTGTATTTCACTTTCAGTTTGAAGATCACCTGTTGCTCCCACTATATAATTAGATGGTAAAGTTATAGAAACGTCAAAAGAGCCATACTCAGAATAAAACTCTCCTTGATTTAAATATGATATTGGGTTCCAGCCATTTTTATCATATACAGCAGGTTTAGGATACCATTGAGTAAGCTGGTAGGATTGCTCTATATGACCTAACCTCGATATTTCACCAGATGGTATTTTAACACGGAATGGTGTATGAATATTTATTTCTCCTCCTGGCAACAAAGGTTTGGGCAATTTCAATACACAAATGTCAGGGGAATCAAAAGGGAAAAGTGGACTTACGGCTTCATTGTCAATTGTAAAATTTAATCTATCAATAAAACCTCTATTCTCGAGTTTGCCAAAATACAATTCATCGTCACGATTCTTATACATTTGCTTTGCCAACGCCGTACTTCTATCTTTATAGGCATTTGGCCATAAATGAATGTATATTTCATTGAGCTTATCTTGAGAATGATTGATGTATTGAAATGAAATCTCCCCCTGTAACATATGCTCGCGATCATTGAGCTCAACATTTATAACATAATTGACTTCCTGCTGCCAATATTTTTGAGATAATGAAATAAATGGAAAAAATATGAGTAATAAAATTATGTTGAGATAAGCTTTCATATACTTAATTAAAATAAAAAAGGGCTGTAAAATTACAGCCCCTAAATTATATAAATAAATGTAGTTTACTTAATGATTTTAACATTCTTAGAGATTCCTATCTCATTTCTAACCTCTATCATGTAGACACCCTTACTCCATTTCTGCGAGGAAATTGTCACTGAATCATTCATTGACCTATTTTCAAGAATTCGACCGTGACAATCACGAATGATTAATTGAAATACCCCTTCTTCTGAAAGAGAAACGGTTACGTAATCACTAACAGGATTAGGATATACTGTAACGGATTTGATGAATTGTTCCTCTACACCTGTAGTCCCTGTTGATTCAAAGCTACCAGTTCCACAAGGAAACAATTGGTATCCCTCATCAAATGGACTAGAAGAATCATATTGCCCACCAACACCAGTAACATTAAACGGTGCCTGAGGTGTAACGCTTCCAGGAATATCCGTATCAGAATCTATCCTTATTGTATAAACATTGGTTCCATCTGTAACATCTATATTATTTGATCCTGTAGGAAACGTAGCTATAGGTGTAACAAAATCCAAGTTTTCAATTGTTATCCACTGAGATTCAGTGGTTTCATCTAATGAAGTAACCACAGTTGGTGTTACTGTCGGCATGTCTGCTGCAATAACAATAATCGTATCAGGAACAATCTCAGTTAAACCATTATATTGCTCTATCTGGCCATTTATAAGAATCTGTTCACCTTCATTTACAACATATCCACTCACATCTGAAAAGCTAAATACATTGATTCCATCATTATTCTCATCAATAATGGTGAAGCTATAGCCTTCATTGCCATCAAAATCTATACAATGAACAACTCCTTCAAGCTGCACTAAATCCCCTAAAGATTCAGCAACACCTTCGTTGTCATTAGATGTTACTGATCCAATGGTTGAAGAAATGTAATCAAGAGTTTCCCCAAATAAGAAAACTGATTGAGAAGTCGCAGAAGCAGAGCTAACAACAATTTCACCTGTTTGATTTAAATTCTGAGCTGAACCATTTAATTGAACATAAATGGCTGTATTCGCAACAGAACCTGGAGATGCTGGACTTACAATAATTGATCCTGTCATTCCCATCCCTGCATGAGGGTCACATTGATAATCATAGCTTCCTGGAGTTTGGAAAACATGTTGAAATGTCCATCCTGCACCAACTGCATTACCAAAACTTTCAGGATTACCAGGAAAGGTGTTTGTTGTACCGTTTACATTGTGATTTCCTCCTGTATTTACAAAAGTAACAGTGTCTCCAACCGAAATATTTAATGAACCGGGAGAAAAACCTGTACTCCCAACTGTTTCAACTAAATAATTCATTGGGGCTGCACCGGAAATCAGCGTTACGGAATTCGTAAAAGGACCTGTAGGATCTGTAGATATTCCATATTCTATAGCAGTTGCAAACGATATATTTACATTATCTATTAAGTAATTACCTGAGACCTCGAAGGACTGAACATCAGATGGTGTACCCACGAAATGTGAAAAACCTGACAAGGTATCTTCTGTAACAAATATTACGGGATCAGGATTTAAAATCTCTCCACTTAAAGCAACAGTATTATTGTCTGCTCCTGTCGAACTTAAAACGATTTCTCCATCAGCAGGAGAAACAGCAACAGAACCATTCAAACGCACATAAACTATCGTTGCAGCCAGTTCTCCAGCCGTTTGAGATAAGACAACACTTGGCCCAAAACCAACTGAGGTGGTTAATGATATCTCATAATCACCAGATACAGTAGCGGTAACATCTGCTGTTAGATTTGATCCTGAAATCTCAGTTGTTTGTTCGTCCGACGGTGATCCAACAAATTGAACAAAACCGGATAATGAATTAGGGTCAGAATTAATTATTGGTAAAGTTCCACCACCACAATTTGCCACATGAGCTCCTAAATTTGTCCATGTATCAATATCCAACACTTCCCACTCCGAATCAGTAGTATTGGTTCCAAACGAACCAAGTGGCGTTGAATTCCCAGTACAAATGGTTTCTTTTCTTAATAAAGTGTGATTTTGAGTTCCGTTGGTTACACCTGCAACGTCCCACGCTGTTCCTGGATCAGCATCCCATGTTCCTATCCAGTCTACATAAATAAAGCCGCTTATTTCAGAATCCTGCATGATTTGATCATTATTGGAGTCAACCCATGATCCATCCTGCTTCACTAAACAAAATCCATCGTCTCCATTACTCATAAAACTAAAAGTATGATCTGCCTCTGCCAAAATGAGAGGATCTGAAGATGGATGAGCTATGATATATACATCGCCATCTGCTACAGTAGCTCCGATTGGGAAATTATTCCAATACTCATATTCACCAGGTACGTTTGGCGCATTACTAACATTGGGGAAAGCATATTCAGAAAGATCGACAGTGGCACCAGTACCATTGTATATCTCCATATACTTGTTATTGGATGAACCCTCTGCATATTCAGAAAAGAATAAACCAGAAGTTTGACTAAAGTAGAACAGACTAAGCATCACAAAGCTCAGCGAAACATAAATTTTTTTCATAGTTAATTTAATTTTGGTTACTAAATATACTAAGGAAATCAATACCAAAAGCACTTTTTAATATACAAAAAAAGGCGCCGAAGCGCCTTTCAATTTTATTTAAAAAAATCTATGCTTTAGATTCTTCTTTTCTTTCTGGTTTTGGAAGAAGAACTTTTCTTGAAAGCTTCCACTTTCTAGTTCTTGGATCTTTACCAATCACCTTAAATTTCAGCATCTCACCTTCCTTACACACATCACTCATACGCGCTGTTTTTTCCCAAGCAAATTCAGAAATATGAATTAAACCATCTGTTCCTGGTACGATTTCAACAAAACAACCAAAGTCTTTAACAGATTTCACCTTGCCTTCATATTCTTTTTGATCTTCAACCTGAGGTGGGAATGCTATTAACTTCAATTTTGTCAACGCATTGGCCATGTCATCACCATTATTAGATAGCACCTGAACACGTCCTTCACCATTTTCCAATTCCTCAATTGTAATTGTTGTATTTGTTTCTTTTTGAAGTCCCTGAATGATTTTTCCTCCAGGTCCTATAATTCCACCTATCATTTCATTTGGCACATTAAAGGCTTCAACTCTAGGTGTTTGAGGCTTAAGCTCTGCATTTGGAGCAGGCAATGTTTCTAATATACAATCCAAAATATGAAGACGTCCAGCTTTCGCTTGTTCCAACGCCTGAATTAAAACTTCATAAGGTAAACCATCAACTTTGATATCCATTTGGCAAGCCGTAATACCTTTTGAAGTACCTGTTATTTTGAAATCCATATCACCTAAATGATCTTCATCACCTAATATGTCAGATAATACTGCAAACTTTCCGTTTTCAGCAACCAATCCCATAGCTATACCTGTTACTGGTGCCTTAATCTGTATACCGCCATCCATTAATGCCAATGTACCAGCACAAACAGTAGCCATAGAAGATGATCCATTTGATTCTAAAATCTCAGAAACTAAACGAATCGTATATGGATTTTCATCTGGCAATACTGGTCTTAGCGCTCTTAAAGCCAAATTTCCGTGACCAATCTCTCTTCTTGAAACATTAAATTTCATTCTCGCTTCTCCAGTTGAAAAAGGTGGAAAATTATAATGTAACATAAATGGAGTTGAACCTTTAAATGTAACATCATCTATCATTTGCTCATCCATTTTCCCCCCTAAGGTCAATGTTGTTAATGATTGTGTTTCACCTCGAGTAAATACTGCAGAACCGTGCGCTGTTGGTAAATAATTCACCTCAGACCAAATTGGACGAACCTCATCAAACTTACGACCGTCTAAACGGATGTTATCATCTAACATCGTATCACGAACAGCTTTCTTCATGGCATCTTTAAAGTATACTGAAATATATTTTCCTATTTCTTCTGTTTCTTCCTCAGTCAACGTAGCTATAAATTCTTCTTTTACAGCTCCAAATAATTCAGCTCTTTTTTCTTTAGAAGCCAAACCTTGTTTTGCAACCTCACGACACTTATCATAAGAGAAGTCCATCACTCTTTTTCTTACCTCTTCGTTGTGATCTTCATGAGAATATTCTCTTTTCGGAGACGAAGATGGAATCTCGGATGCTAAATCCAATTGAAATTGACATTGCTTTTTAATTGCCTCATGAGCAACTTTAATTACATCAACCATTTCTGCTTCAGAAGCCTCTGCTAGCTCACCTTCAACCATTACAATGTTATCAATTGTACCCGCAATGATACAATCAACATCGGAGGCTGCCATTTCTTCCAGAGTAGGATTGATAATGAATTCACCATTTACTCTACCAACTCTTACTTCAGACATCGGACCGTTAAATGGTATATCTGAAACTGCTATACAAGATGAAGCCGCAAAACCTACAAGGGCATCTGGACTATTTACACCATCATATGCAATTAATTGCATCATTAACTGAACTTCCGCATGAAAATCATCCGGAAACAAAGGCCGTAAAGCTCTGTCAACAATTCGCATCACCAATATCTCTCTTTCAGAAGGACGCGCTTCTCTTCTAAAGAATCCCCCAGGGATCCTTCCATCTGCAGCAAATTTCTCACGATAATCGACTGTAAGCGGTAAAAAATCTACGCCTTCTTTAGCGTCCTTATTTGCTACAACTGTAGCTAAAATCATTGTATCTCCCATCCTTAAAACCACTGCTCCATCAGCTTGTTTAGCTAATTTTCCAGTTTCTATGGAGATCGTTTTACCACCTATTTCGATGGTTTTTGTTATTCCTATATTCATATTTATTTATTATCAAATTATTAAAAACAAAAGGGACAGTCGATATAATCGATTGTCCCCTCTTCAATACGTTTAGAAATTAAAATTAACGACGTAATTTCAATTCCTTAATAAGTTCACGATATTTTTCAATATCCTTATTTTTAAGATAGTCCAAAAGGCTTCTTCTCTTACCCACAAGTAATTGAAGAGCTCTTTGGGTTCCAAAATCTTTTCTGTTATTTTTCAAATGCTCAGTTAAATGACCAATTCTATAGGTGAACAAGGCTATTTGACCTTCTGTAGACCCTGTATTTGTATCAGAACCTCCGTGCTTTTTGAAAATTTTCTTTTTTACTTCTTTATCTAAGTACATGCTAATATTATTGTAAATGATTATTATGTAGTTCCGTTGAACGGATGCAAATTTAGGGATACTTTTTTAATATATCATAATTAAAAGTTGATAAATACGAAATTAATTGATAAATGAATTGACGGATTCGTTACTTTTTGACTGAACATTTTATCTAAATCACCAAATCATTTGTAGAGAAACAAAAAATGGCCTCCGTAGAGGCCATTTATAATGTAGATTATTTTCAAGTATTATTATACTGACTTTGTCGGTAAATATGGGCTTTTAAACCAACTCATAAAGCTAGAAGCCAATCCAAATAAGAATGTGTAAATAGCCAATGAAACATATAGCTGCGCAAGCACTAAGACAACTCCAGCAAATGCCCAACAACATTGAATGAGTCCTGCCCAAGACTGTCCTTCACCAGCTTCGTATGTAAATTGAAGATCTGACCAATTCTGAATTACACCAGCAACACCTTCAAAACCTACCCAATTTGCAAAATCTGCTGTTGCAACCATTGGAAGATCAAACATCCATGATATATTCTCGGAAACTGCTCCTCCATCCATCATTGCAAATAAACCTATAATAGGTTCATCAAGAGCCCAGCCAAGTGTCATCAGACATGCGCTAAAGAATGCAACAATAGCTAGTAAATGGCCTACCATCTTAATGTTAGCAACAACTAAGTCGCCAAAAATGAACTTTACAATACCGCTATCAGAAGAACCAAGGGTATCTCCAGCTGAACGAATTACATCAGACATTGGGAATGCTGCATACATCCACGTTAGAAGTACAATAAACATAACAACGAGATCCATACCCGAAGGTAATGAGCCATCTGCCCAAAGAGGACTAGCCAAGTTATAGAGTGCTCCTAGGATGAATAACGTTGCCGCCACTCTGTAAAACATACCCACCCATTTAGAAATGTTTTCATCGGATCCTTGTACCATGGAAGTAATATTTCCAGGTATTTTATCGCTGACCATTTTTGGTGCATCAATAATTTCATTGATTAAATTTTCCATAATAATAAATTTAGTTTGACTTAAAATAACCATTATTTGCTCCTACGACTCCTTATACACTTAATAGTTATTAACAATCCAAATGTGTAAAGAATATGAAGCAACCGTGTTTAATAGCTTTCAGGACGAATTATTATGGAGTGATGTTTTACGCAAAACAAGTCCTTTTGATAAGAATAGTGTTATCTTTGTCATGATTTTTGGTGCCCAGGATTAAAAAGGAATCCGATGAAATTTCGGAGCTGTATCTGCAGCTGTAAGAGCTTAAAAAAACGACTGATATACCACTGTGTATTTATGGGAAGGTAGGTCGAAATTAGCTTGAGCCAGAATACTTGCCAATCATCA
>Ga0315316_10002888_pt1 | contig 12436 bp, 14 predicted proteins | sample M160m3416metaG_FD_203702 | JGI IMG/M metagenome (GOLD analysis project Ga0315316, IMG submission 203702) | Ammonia-oxidizing marine archaeal communities from Monterey Bay, California, United States - M1 60m 3416 | ecosystem: Environmental > Aquatic > Marine > Intertidal zone | place: USA...
TTTCCAGAAAGTGATCTGTGGGTTACCTGTAAGGTAAACGTCTTGTGCGCCATAGGCTACGAGCTGCATTAATCCACCTCCCATTTTGTTATACTATTGCTAAAGAAAAAAAAATTTTGATTTTACATTTAAATTAATTTAAAATTATGCTCTCATACGAAAAATATAATTTTAATTAGAACACTACTTATCGTCTTGATTATTTTGATTGATGATATTATTTATGTTGAAATTATTTTCTAAAAATTTTTTTAAATAATCATCTAAAAAGACTTCTTTTTTCCCTTCGTGATTTTTTGTGAAAATATACATGTTTTGTTTTTTATTTATTTTCCAACCTTCTTCTAAAGCATTGTAAAGAAATGCCATCTTATGTAGTTTGATTGGGTCAATAGATAAAGAGGTTTTAATATCATGACTAATATTCATTATTTTTTGGAGAGAAAAGTAAAATTAAAATTTACTTTATTTAACAAAATAGATAATTAAATAAATAGCAATTTATTTATTTAATGCCGTCATTTAAACCAAAGGCTAATAAAAAAATTATGGTATCCAAAAAGTCAAATGTTACGGTAGATAGCAAGCATCAGGAGAAAATGAATGAATTTAAAAATATAGAAGAAGTTATTATTCCAAAACTTCAAAAAGATAAACAAAAGTATAAAAAACAGCTAAAGGTAAAAAATATTACTCTCGACAAAAAATTAGAATTGGAAGATAATATAAAAGAATGTACTAAACAAATTCGAGTATATGAAAAAAAACGGAAAAATTATTTATTAGATAATTCCAAATATGTATTTGATTATTATGAAAAAAAGAAAGAATTGGCGGATGGAAATGATAGCAAAACAAAAGTTCTACATTCATTTTTTAGTAAAACCAATGAAGTAAGTAGTACAAAAAAACTAGAGATTAATAATACTCAAAAATATCTAACTAACATTGATGAATCATTTTTAAATATCAATGACTATTTACTTCAACATGAGGTATGTGAAAAATGCGAAGGTGAATTGATTCCAGTAGAATCAGAAGGAGTAATGATTTGTAAAAAATGTTCAAATCAAATTAATTTTATTATAGAACACGAAAAACCCTCTTATAAAGAACCGCCTAAAGAAGTATGTTTTTATGCATATAAAAGAATAAATCATTTCAGAGAAATCTTGGCTCAGTTTCAAGCTAAAGAAACCACACAAATTCCAGATGAAGTTTTGCGAAATATTCGATTGCAAATTAAAAAAGAAAGAATTACCTTAAAACAAATGAGCAATAAAAAGGCTAAAGATATCTTAAAAAAATTAGGCTATAATAAATACTATGAACACATACCATTTATCAAAGATAAATTAGGCATAAAACCGCCCATTATGAAACCTCGATTAGAAGAGACCTTATGTTGTTTATTTATGGATATTCAAAAGCCATATGCCAAACATTGCCCCGATGATAGAGTGAATTTTTTGAATTATTACTATGTGTTATATAAGATGTGTGAATTGTTAGGTGAAACACGATTTTTATCTTATTTTCCAATGTTAAAAGATCCGGTAAAACGTATAGAACAAGATGATATCTGGAAAAAAATATGTAAAGAACTTCACTGGGAATTTATTCCGACAATATAATTCTTATTAAAATGAATAATAATTATATGAAACTAATTAACGGGGAAATCCAACGAGATTTGCACCCATGCCGAATCCAGCACCAGAGCGAGCTGATACAGCCATGCTTGGCACGTAAGTATCTAAGATACTGAAAGTAGCAGCAGCGGTCAAGGCAATAAGCATGACCTCATCAAGTTTCATACTGTGCTTAGGAATTGCGTAAGCTGCGATAGCAACCATGATACCTTCAACAACGTATTTCACGATGCGTCTGACGAGTTCGCCAATGTCTAAAACTTGTCCCAATTGTCCGAGCATTTTATATAATTCAACAAGAAAAAAAAATATATATATGTAAAAAAATAGTTTAAAATAACATGTATAAAAATAAAGTATAATGGCAGAAAAAAGTGACTATCAGAAGCAATTAAATGGTGATGGTACTAAAAATCCTAAATATGTTGATTTATTGGAGGAAGATAAGCCCATTGCGGGACAAAAATTCGTTTGTGTGAGTTTTGTATCTCCGGATAAAATTCTTAAACAAAAGTCTCTTTTCTACTTTGAACAATTCCTAAAACATTGGGATTTCTCTAAATCAACTCAAAAATTCACACAGTTTCTAAATTTCATGGCATTTAAATATAATTTGAATTTTGATAAAGTTATGGCTGATTTTCAAGAATATACCAAGTCCGAAGCAAATGACTTAACTAAGACCAATATTGGCGATGACTACAAAAATTTCATAGATGCTAAAGAAGAAGAATTGGAACAAGAGTTTTTAGAAAGATATAACTTTCAGACCAGTACTAGAGGTATTAAAGTACGTGGTGCATATCCTACTCAACAAGAAGCAGAGTTAAGATGTAGAATGCTTAGAGAGGTTGACCCAAACCATGATGTATATGTAGGACCCGTTGGAATGTGGATGCCTTGGAATCCAGAGGCATATAAAACCGGTCGCGTTGAATATTTGGAAGATGAGTTAAATCAGTTAATGCATGAGAAAAATAAAAATGAAAAAGAGGCCAAGGTTGCTTTTGAAAAACGTGTTAAGGAAGCTAAACGAACTGCAATTGAAGAGAATGTTAAAATTGCCAAAGATAGTGGGAACAAATTGACACAAAATATCGATGCTGATGGCAATCTTGTAGGTGTTGCTAATATGAACACTACTGAAACCGGGTTGGGTGATAACGTTTCTTCAGCAGATATTCGAAAGGAATTATTCGAGGGCGCAAATATTAGAACACGAGACGGCGATAAAATGGAAAAAAAGATGCAAGCGGAAAAAGATGAGGATGAAAAGGAATCAGTAGAAATGGAAATTACTGAGAAAAAAGATTAAATGATTTTATAAATTGATTTACAAAATTAATTTATATATACATTAAAAGATGACCGATAATTGCAAACCTCAGTTTACATTTAATGATAAACTACCTCCTATGACTAAAAAAGTAGTAGTTATTGATAACGCAACTGAAAAAAAAGCACTACCGGTGAAAAAACCAAAAAAAGAAAAGAAGAAGAAGAAACCCAAACGATGTCAAATGGAAGGTTGTAAAAAGAAATTATCAATTACTGCTTATGATTGTCGTTGTGAAAAAAGATTTTGTAATTTACATCAATGCGCAGAGAGTCATGATTGCACATTTGATTACAAAACCTTTCATAGAAAAAAGTTAGCAGAGAAGGGAGTATTAGGAGGTGGCAAATTTGATAAAGTTGAAAATAGAGTTTAATTACCATTTGCTCTTTTTGACATTGATACGAGGACCCTTTCTTTGTGATTTTGGATCATATGCTTCATCTTCATCATCAGAACCTATATCTTTTGACATTTCCCAGAATTCTTTAGAACCTAATTTGAAATCTCGATGAGGGTCAGCCTTATACCAAAAAATTTGTTCATCCAATTTATTTGATTTGGCATTATTGGCTATTACAAGACATTCATAATTTTCTGTACATTGGTCCATCACTTGACAAAAGCTTTCAAATGTGGGAAACATTCCTGCATAATTTTCATAAATCCTCTTTCTGTTATTGATATATGGTTCGCGAAGAATAAAAGTATAATCAATGTTTGTTCTCAAATTAGGTGGAACTCCTAAAGGGTATTGCATTGTAATTACTAACATAATTTTCCAATGTCTCCCATTCATGAATAAAAGTCTCATTAATTTATCTCTTGCCCAACTATTATCATATAAACAATCGTCTAGAATAACAAAAGCTCTACCATCAATATTACATCTACCATAGGCTTCATTCTCCTTTTTAATTTGTTTAATAACCATTTTTTGTCTTTTTAGAATATTTTCAATAATAGCAGTGTTATATTCATCATGAATAAATAATTTAGGAACCATTTTAGAATAAAATCCATTCCCCGCTTCTGTTCCTGAAATAACTGTTCCAATTGGAATATCTTGGTGATGATATAATAAATCTTTGACTAAAAAAGATTTACCTGTATCACGCCTTCCAATAAGAACAATAACCGGACCAGAAGCTTTTTTAGCATCGAATTTAATATTTTTCATGTCGAACTTTTTTAGTTCCAGATTCATATTAATTTCCGATGATATTAAAAATCCTATTAAATTTACGCAAAATAAATAAGTTTAAAGAAACTATTAATTTTATCTAATAAAACTAATGTTTGACTTGTATTATAAAAAAAATGACAACAGTGCTCTTTTTGAATCATTTAACAATATAGGACTCTATAATGTGCAGAATTATATCCCTTTATACAAACAATTTTTTTCATTAAAAGAATCTAATTATAAGAATCTTAATCTTAATCATCATTTTCATATTATTAAAGTTGAACCAACAAATAAACGCAATAAATTTAACTGTATAATTACTGATGGTCATAAAAAAGAAAAGAAGCTTTGTTTTTTTAAATTCTCTCCACTATTGGACCCAGTGAAATACATGGTGGGCAAATACAAAGATTTAGGGGAAACTAAAAAAATTACTTTGCCAGAATTAAATGAAAACATTTGTCACAAAAAAGTTGTGGATCCAAATAATTCTGCCTATGTGGATAGTTTTTTTTCATATTTAACAAGTCAGTTATATCATAATTGTTATTTTCCTCATGGATTGGATTTTTTTGGTTCCTTTTTAGGGGTTCAGAAGAAATTTATATACAATATAGCGGACGACATAGACTATTTACATGATTCAACTTATTTCCATAAAAATCAAAATGAACAATTCAAAATAGAGAATATGGATATGGGAATGTTAATGGATTTTGACACACGCAATTATAAGAAAAAATTAAATATTGGAGATAGAGTCGCCAATAAAGACGTATCATCTATCAATAATGACGATTTTAAACAGGTTTTTCATTTAGCTGATATTTCAAATGCCCGTTTAACTGAACCTGATTTAGTTTTTGAATTCGATTTACCTACCAGTCGCTCCCGAAAAACAGATTCGACGTGCTCTTCTAGATCATCAAACACAAATACTAATGACAGTTGTTCAGAAGACGGAAATGACGATTCATTTTCCGACGATGATGATAGTGAAGAAAATAGCGAGGAGAATGAATCTTCTAGTAATTGTACCACTTTAGATTCTGATATAGAGATAAACAGTGTCTTATTTAACTTTCCTACACAAATTATTTGTTTAGAATGTATGGATGGTACATTAGATTCATTATTAAATGAAGAAAATGAAATGAGCACGGATGAATGGAGAGCCTGTTTATTTCAAATCGTAATTATGTTGATTGTATATCAAAAAGTATTTCATTTTACACATAATGATTTACATACAAATAATATCATGTTTCAAAAAACCGAAAAGCAATATTTATACTATAGATATAAGCAGCGGTATTATAAAGTACCTACTTTTGGACGAATATTTAAGATTATTGATTTTGGAAGAGCTATTTATAAGTATAAGGGACGAATGATTTGCAGCGATAGTTATCATTCAAAAGGTGATGCAGCCACACAATATAATTTTGAACCATACTTTAATTCCAAAAAACCAAGACTAGAACCTAATATGAGTTTCGATTTATGTAGGCTAGCATGTTCTTTATTCGATTATTTTGTAGAAGATATGAATAATATTGAACCTATAGACTATCTTGCAAAATTGATGGTAGAATGGACACAAGATGATAAAGGCAGAAATATTTTATACAAGAAAAATGGAGATGAACGATATCCTGATTTTAAATTATATAAAATGATAGCTAGAACTGTTCATAAACATACACCACAGGCGCAATTCGAAGGACCCTTCTTTAATAAGTACATAGTAGGCCGTAAAAAAATTAGTAAAAAAGCAAAATTTGTTGATATTGATAAAATGCCCTGTCTAGCGCTAAATTAAATTGAAATCTATAAACAATGCCACTACGAAACGGAAAACAATATCTTCAGGATTATTTATGTAGAAAATGTACTAGATTTTATGGTGCTGAGCAATATAATTATAATTGCAGTTACTGTATTGATGGAAAACATGGTTTGCCGACACAACGAGTATTTATGGAAGAATGTGATAAATGGGCAACCGAACATTCTCTTAAAAAGACGGACCTATGGTATCGACATCTACAAAAAGCCTCAAAGTTGAAAAAAGATGAAATATTATATGGATTTATACGAGCTATGAAAAGAACGAATTCATCAAAATACTTATTGGCCGAAGATGCATTGATATTATATAGAGACAACCCAAGCCTCATAAGAGCACATTTACTCGGACATATAGTTAGTGATTGGTGGAATATTGTTTCTAGAGATGACAAATGGCCATCTCATACCGCTTGTTACTACGGAAATTTTAATGAATTACCAGAAATAACTAATAATGTTCCGCCTAGACTTCCAAACGGATTAATGATAAGGTATCCTTAATATATATTAATGAAGAATTAAGATATATAAAATTATTTTTTATAAGTTTTGCGTTTGCGTCTGTGTCTATGTTTTTTTCTTCTACGTGTTTTTCTACGTTTACCTCCACTAATTTTTTTACATTTTTGTTTTGACAAAATACCTTGTGGTTTTATATTTTCATATCGAACGTCCTTATCATATACAGGGGGTTTATCAACCTGAGCAGCTCTATTCATCATAAGACTAACTTTCCAACATGGGTCCCAAGTTTTAGGGTCATTTGTGCTATTTTTTGTTCTAATTCTAACAATTTGACCTGTTTTAATACCCACTCCAGGTCGTTCAAACAAACCACCCTTAAAGTGTTTGCGTCGTTTTCTTTTTCTTTTTCTTCTTTTTCTAGTTTTATGACGTTTTCTTTTTCCTCCTCTGCGAGTTTTTGCAACATTGGCTTTAATTATCTCCGCAGGATTAGGATGCTCAACCGTCATTTGAATTGTTCGTTTTTGTTTGAACCTTCTTTTTTGATTTTGACGCTTGCGTTTCAAAAGTGCCTCATCGAGGGGACCAGTCTGTACATGTACCGGTATGGTCTTAAAAACTTTGTCATCATGTTCTACAAACCTTTCTCTCTGCTCTATAGAGGGTGTGCGTTGAAGTCTAGGTGCTGCCATATATATATAATTACGATTAAAAATCAGGAGGTGATGTAAAAACAGTTGGCGCACTAATGGCGCCCTTTAATGGGGCTATTTGTTGTAAAATGAAATCACCTCCTAACACGCTTAAGTATACCATAACAGCTTCTCTTAATAAAACTTTTAAAGGTTTATTTTCTTTAAGGATGAATCTCATTTCTAAAAAACGCAACAATAAATATATTCCAGCTATTACTAAAGCGCCTATAAATGTATATGTATTCATTAATATAAGTCGCAAGAATCATATTAATATTTTACCGCATTAAAGGGTTTCAACGCCAGTTAGTACTGGTGGTTTTTTCAATGCCAATGAATCATCTAAAATTTGGACATCTAAAGCATCTAATCTTAAAGAGGGGGCTTCGTTAAAGATAGTAAGTTTATCTTCCTCCTCCTCTTCTTCGGCATCCTCCAATTTCCGCTGTTCATTTCTTACATGACTAATTTCTTCTAATCGTTCAATAGTTTTGGGCGCTACAATAGCTTCCGGTTCTGGTGTATTAGAAGGTTTGGCTTTTGTATCGTATTTTACAACACTGTCTGTGTCATTAAATGAAATATTTGCGATTTTATTGTTTTCTTGTGGTTTTACTGTTTCAGTTGTTTCTGTTGTTACTTTTAATGTTGGTGATTCTACGTTTGAAGCTTCGTTTGTTGTTGTTAGGGCTGGGGCGACTTCCGCTTTTTTAGTTTGTATTTTATTTTCTAAGTCTTGAATGGTGTCAGTAATCTCTAATTTAACATTCTCTTTTTCAAAATTTGGAGTAGTATCATTTGATTCACTCTTGTTAATAGTTACTTTTTCTTTAATAGCATCGGCAGCCTTTTTAATTTCTTCTTGTACTTCTGCGGAAATGGTTTCTTGCATGTTCCCAGAACTATCTGCTTCCGCAGTGACTGGTTCAACAATTTCCTCTTCTATAATTTCTTCTTCTGTTGTTTCATCAATATATGCCCTTAAAATCTTTTCTACTGGCATACTTTCTCTCACTGTATTTAAAATGCATTCTTTGCAAATAGTTTCACATTCACGTAGATTTTTTTGTTGTGTTAAAGGTGCGATATCAGTTTCAAATAAATAAACATTGCTATAGCATTTACGCGCACATTTAATATAGACTTTATGAATAAAATCTACTAGTTTTGGAATATTAATATCTATTTTTTTCTGTTTTGTTGCTACACGAATACTAGTTAGCACTTTGAGTTGTGTGATATGAACACAGGTTAAAAGATCTTCTAAATAATTACATTTACTTTGTTGAATGATTCTTTTGGTCTCATTATTAATTATTTCTTGATTCCACTTAGGTACTCGTGTCAAAAAATTTTGAAATGTCATTAAATACTTATTATCTTCGTCGTTAGATTGACATAGATTACATGCCTCTTTAAAAATAGACTGTAAACCTTGTATAATAAGTGGCGTTAGGATATTAACTAGATTTGCCGAATATTCATTTTTTGCCTCTGAAAGCACAGATGTATTATAATCGTCCATTTTACATTTCTTGTATATTTTCTAAACATAGTTCCGGACGCATAAATACGATATTTATAATAAATGACATTAACAGAATTTCATTTCTAAATTCTTTTCGAACTTTATCAAAATAGATTAAGCTGGCATATTTTCTTTTATATTCAATTTGTTCGTTATCTTGTATATAAGACATGATATCTAAAGCAGAATAAGCTTTTTCATATAATTTCGTTGCAAAAGTTAAACATTTTTCATTATTCGAATAATTAGTCTTTTTTTCTAACTGTTTTTTAAGCCATTCTATGCGTTTTACCTTTAATTTTTTGTATTTGCTTGTTGTAAATTGCTGTTTGTGAAGATGTAGACTTGTTGATTTGCCATTTATCATGGGTAATTTAATAAAGATATTGCAAAATCTGGAGAGAATTGGTTTTAATAGTTTATTTTGGTTTTCTATCACAATAAAGAAGCGTGTTGTGTGACTAAATTGCTCAATACATCTTCGCAAAGCCGATTGAGCATCCGTAGTTAATTTATCTGCATTAAATAATACTATACTTTTAAAAATACTACCATGGTGTAAATGAATATTTGTTTTAGCGAAGAATTTTAATTCATCTCTGATAAAACGAATACCTTTGCTATGAGCACAATTGATATACATCACATATTTTTTAATATTTTCAGGCGTTTTGTAAATCTTATGAATAAAAAATCTTAATACATTGCGTTTTCCACAACCTGAAGGACCATAAAATATGATATGAGGTATCTTTTTTTCTTCTATAAAAATGGATAGTTTGTCTTTTACGTCTTTATGAATTGGTAATTCTTCCATTACTATTAATTTATTACTTATTTTTAATATAACTTTTAAGATAAAGTTATATCAAATTATGCGACACTATACAACGATTTCGTATATGGATTATTATTAAAAGCACTTAACATCTCAGGATTATTTCTTTGACAATCCAACGATTTTTCTCGAAAATTTCTTCCACTTAGAGAGCCATAAGTATTAATATTTCCAGTTTGTTTTGGCATATCTGGAACTAACTGGTCCGGTTGTGTACTACCAATTTTACCTACAGAAACATTCTGCATATCATTAAATAATGACATGCTACCAGTATTTTCATACGCACCTTCTGCGGCTTCCAATTCTTCCTTATTTGGATTTAAGTGTGCATTACGGTAAGCAGTGTAATCAACTGGACCCGTTGACCACGGTGTAGCTCCAGCATCTCCAGTATATGAACAACTCGTAGTATCTCGTTGATTAGCTACAGGTTGATATTCTGCTGATAGGTATCCACCATCATTTACACCATAAGAACCCTGTACATTACCATTTGGTCTAATGTTGTCGATGGTTTGTTCTTTAATAGTAGTCTTAGTGCGATCCGCTGGATTCCATACGCGAGCTTCATTTACTCCATAAGTTCCACCAGCATTTCCATTTGGCCGCATATTTCCAATCACATTTTCTTTACGGGATGGTCGCAATACATCTAATATAGGTGCTGTAATAGCACGTACCCATCCATTTACAACGCCAAATTCGTCTGCCTGTCTGGTTGTGGTGCGAGCATTAGGAAGTACTTGATAACCATTCTTACCATAATCATCTTTAGTAGAATCTCCACCAGCTTTATATGTCCTATTGTAGGCTGGTCCTTTGTATTTACCAAATGGTGCAAGAACAGGACGACGGGATTTTCTGAAGTTTTGTTCCGATGGACCAGCAAGAGACGCTCCATCTTGATTACCATTTCCAGTACCAAAATATTCACGTCCTGCATTACTTTTAATAGGGTGCATGACTTGTGCACTGCGAACTTTTTGTCCTTTTTCTTGACCAGTTGTGGTAAACCATCTATCGGGAGAATTTAAATAGAATGTATCTGGTCTATTTTTCTCAACTCTTCCTTCAATTCCTCTTAATGTATTTGTAACAATTGCTGGTCCCTCATGATTTGCTAAACCAAATGTTACTTTTGGATTTGTTGTTGTACGTAATTGATCTACTGTTTTGGGAAGCCATTTTTTACGAGCTTCCATGCCGGCATTAAATCCATTAGAACCTTGACTAGTAAAACCCTGATTTAATCCTGGACCTACTCTAACTTCCTCCCAAGGTTTAGTATTAGAAATATTACGTGAAGGATTCATGCGAGATTGAATAAAATCACTCACGTTTGGAGCACCATGTGCAAAATGCATATTTTTCTGAGGTTTAAAAAGAGGAGCTTGTGCTCGTTTGGTAATTTGTTGAGAACCTCTTCCTTGTAAATTGTCTAAAAGACTTTCGTTTCCATTGAATCCGGTAGTTCTTTGAGTTACTTTAGACCCAAAAAAAGGCACCATATTATTATGTTTCATATCGCATTTTTGCACTGCACTTCCGCTTAAGGATTTAAATAATCCAACATTGGTAGGGTCTCTCTGGTCTTCTACTTGTTTTTCATAGACGCTTTGTTGATAGTATCTATCTGTTGCTGCATTTGGAGCAGGGTAATATTTGGTATTACTTGTTAATTCAGAATAGGTTGGTTTTGGAAAATTAACAGGCGGTTTAATAGGTAAATGAGATTTAACATGACCCGCGTGTAAACTTCGTTGATTTGGAGCGGATACATTATCAAACCCTTCTTGTGTGTATATTTTTTCTTTCTTTTTGTCGTTATTTATTAACCACATTGCACCTAAAGCTACTACAGGAATTGCTACTTCAGCCATTATATATAATGCAACATATTTTCTTACTAAATTAAAACAGAAAATATGTTTATTTATTCATAGGACACGGGATTTTTGGAACAAAGCGATCGCGCTCCAATAATTGTGTATTCAAATTATTTTGGAAAGGCATACATACGTTTTCCTGAGGATTCAAGAAAAGTGGGTACCGGTTGGATTGTTCTAAATCTCTATATAAGAAAGCAGGGTGAGTTGCTCGTGATTGAGCAGTAAATTCTTTACCACAGGTAGGATATTGATTTTTCATAGAAAACACTACACCAGCGAAGGGAAATTCTTTTTTTGTGCAATCTCTCGTGAGGGGTCTTGTAATGCCTAAAAGATCACTATTAATATCGATAGGAGCACCACCGGGTACTCTGCGAAGATTGGTTCCCCATTCTTGCATGCGGATTTGTGGGTCGCTGAAGAAGCAAGGTTTATCACCCCATCCTGGTTTGTTGAGCATGTATCTTCCTGGTCCTGTAGATTCTTCTAAAAGCTTCTTTGTGCGGCATGGGTCATAATTAAATCTTGTAAATGACATGATATAATTATGTTAGATTATTATTCCTTTAATTTATAATGAATCATATGAAATAGTTTAATTAATTTATTTTAAATCCAGAAAAAGTGATGTAATCTACGCTAAATTGCTCACTGTTGTCAGACCCTGCAATACTTATCCCCACTCTATCATTTGCGGTTAAGTTGAGCAATCCTGAAAAAGCAAAATTCAACTGCTCACCGGCCCCAAATGAACCCGGCGAAGTTACAGCTTTGGGCGTGGTTTCTGCGGGTGGATTTTGGATGTTGCCACCACCACCCGCCGTGCCGGCGTTGTTACGTTTTTCAAGGAAAAATATTACGCCCCCGGCCGTCGTTGCGTTCCTCTGCATGCACAAACTTGCTGAGAAAAAGTATATACCATTCACCGGTGCGATAAATTGGCCGTCGTCGGTGGAGAACATACTAGGTGAACCAGATACATCACAGTGG
>Ga0315316_10002891_pt1 | contig 12426 bp, 15 predicted proteins | sample M160m3416metaG_FD_203702 | JGI IMG/M metagenome (GOLD analysis project Ga0315316, IMG submission 203702) | Ammonia-oxidizing marine archaeal communities from Monterey Bay, California, United States - M1 60m 3416 | ecosystem: Environmental > Aquatic > Marine > Intertidal zone | place: USA...
ATCTTTACTAAGACAGTATCAATTTGTGATGATACATCAGATGCAGGTGCACCATTCTTAATCATACCACGTAATTCTTCTCGCATTTCATGTTCTACGTCTTCCATTAGTTCTCTCTCACCTGCGTTAACAAGTGGAGATTCTAAGAATTGAGAATAATGTTGTAAGTTCAAAACTAGTTTTAATTATTCATTGAAAACAAAGATTTCATGCCGTTAGTGACACAGCATTCGCATGCTTTGATCTAAAACCAGAATTACATGTCGTCAACTACTGGAAGTGTTGCTAACGGCACTTTCTAATTAATTAGAATATAGGTTTGAAAAGTACACTGAATTTTAATATCGTGTTAGCGATAATTTTTCATGGCAGATAAATCACCATATGTTCTAGTTAGTGTTTTCAAAGAAGATGCTAGTGAACAAGACGTATCACAAGCAGCAGGCAAAATTGCTGCAATTATTGACGACTGGAATGGTCAAGGAAATATGATTTGGAGTGGTTCTTTTGACGATAACAAGACTGCAATGTCAGTTATTGAAGGGGACAAAGCACAGGCAGAAACCTTTTTTGGTAAATATAACGATGCATGCAAATCATTTCTTTCATCATACATGTACCAATGGGACGCAATGCCACTTTTGTCATTATTAGGACAAAAACAAGCAACCCAATAATTGTGAATTTATCACAGTATTTTTTTAGTTTTCAAATCAGTCAATTACATATTTTTTTGCACGTTTCACGTGTTCCTCATTAAGATGTTTAGCCATCATTATTCCCAACATGTATGAACGCGCTGCTGCATCGTCCGGATTATTATCAAGTATTTTTGCATTAATTTCAAATCCATCGGCTGCAATTTTTTTAAAATCAGTCATACTATACATCACTAATCTAATCGTTTTAAGATCTTTCGGTTTTTCAAATATGCAATAAGAAGATAAATTCCTCCCAAAATGAATCCAATGCTTGCAACAATGACGGTTATGGTAGTGGTGGTTTGATAACTAGTTCCAGCATCATATGCAGAATAGGTTCCAATAAAAATAAAAAATATACCTAAAACAAAATACGATCGTTGATAAGATAGATTCATCTAGATTGAAATAATTTCCAAATGAGAATTTTCAGTTATGGAGTGTTTATCCACATACCCAGATGTTAATTCGAGAACATACTGTGCATTATCAGCATATACACCATTAGATTTACAAGTCATAACTTCAACAGGCGTTATGCATGGAGAGACATTTTTTTCAATTGCTACGACTGCCCCCTTTTCATTGAACCAAATAATATCAAGATGAAATTGCATATTTTTCATCCACATAGAACGGCTTCCAGGTTCATCAAATACAAATAACATTCCTTTGTCATCTGCAAGAAAACTTTGAGGTTCAAACATTAAACCACGCATTCTACGAGGATCATTATCTGCAATGTATACTTGAAGAATTTTGTCATCTAATTGTACAGTACCCATTAAGAAATTTGAATTTGCATCAATTGTTATTTCAGAAGGAAGAGATGTGATTCCAGCTACACCAACAATTATAGCTGCAATTCCAATTGGAATCAAAACTTGAAGACGAGTTGGCATATTCTATGTCATAATGTATAAAATAAAAACTAAAGCAATTACAATGATGTTCTGAATTGATTTATCGAGGATATTGTTTCATTGGTACTATGACCGATATCTTTCAGCGTAGAACCATTATATTTTTTATCCAGATATCTACCTGCCAATATCAAAGGAGCCCCAACTGCAACTGTTACCCCAGTTGGTTCAGGAATCCATAACATGAGAAACCCTAATTTTTGTATTTTTTTACCTGGTGCAGATGCACGATTTAACGCACCAAGAGATTGAGATGTTTTTTTATCCTCCAATTTTCCCATATCACTATACAAGTCAGAACGTCTAGAAGCTGATTCTCTCATTATTCGTAATCTTTCAATTTTTTCCTTGAGTGAATCAGCCATTATTGATGTTTTAGAAAATATAGTTAACAGTCAGTGATCAAAATCCACTACATTCAAGTCAAGATTATGTCACAATAATTTCCAATTTATATAAAAGCAGATTCATATCGCCATAATGAAAAACAAGACTTCACGTAGATTAGATTCAATAAAAGCAGCACATGAATCTGAAAAAACAATTTCTTCAAGAGTTGAAGATTATCTGGAAGTCATTTCAGAACTAGTAGATATGAAAGGATATGCTGCAACGCTAGATATTTCAAGATACATGAATGTCAGTGCACCAAGTGTAACAAAAATGCTCAAGAAATTAGATGCAGAAGGATATTTGGAATATGAAAAATATTATGGAATTAATTTAACACAAAAAGGACAACAAATTGCAGATATGATAAAACAAAAACATGGAATTTTACTAGAGTTTTTTGAGATTTTAGGAATTGGAAAAGAAATTGCAAATCAAGATGCAGAAGGAATTGAACATCATCTAAATCCAAAAACAATTAGACAAATTAGAAAATTTGTGACATTTTTTAAAGCAAATCCAAAGATGATGAATAGTTTTAATGAATTTTAACTAAAAATTTCTTCTATTTTTTTACGACTACCTTTTAAGAAAAATAATCCACCAGCACCCAATAATGCAAATGGAGCAGCATAGAATAGTAAATCTAACATTGGGTCTCCACACATGCTATAAATCAGAATAACTAGTATTTGAAATTTTTCGTAGTTTTGATAGTAACTAGTTTGAGTTAAAGATTATCATACATTCCGTTATTAAGATTCTAATCTCTTTTTAGAAATATTTCCAGATTATCATCATGATTGACAAATCTAGAAAAACGCTTACCCTCTGTAGAACGCTTTAAAATTTTGATTTTACCTTTTTTACCAATTCTAGATGAAAATAGAAATTCATCATTTACAACAAAGCTTGCCACATTTCCAGTATACTGCCTATCTACCTCAAATACTAGAGCAGTTCCAGATTCACCATAATCATATGATAAAGATTGAGAGGGTAGATCTTTTTGTATCCCATGTTCTTCAACGTCAATGTGTAAACCAAGAGATTTTTCTAATTCTTGAATGGTTTTTCCTGCTTTTCCAATAAGAGCTGGAATCGAATCTTTTGAGACAAAAATCTTAATTCTACCAGGACTAAGAAATTCAACTTTAGGATTAGAATCAAATCTATACAATCTATCTAGAATTTTTTCTTCTGCTAAATGTTCAATTCCAGTTTTTTGTGAGCCATTTTCATCCACAGGAATTATGATGTTTTCTTCACCAAAAGTGTAAATTTCATATTCCAAAGTGTTTGTTTCAAAATCAGATATTTCTATTACAGGTCGTGCTAAATCTTGTTCAACCATTCCAGATGGAACCTTTACTTTTAGTTCAAGTTGGTAAACTTTGGAAATTCCTCCATCTTTTACATAAATTACAGTGTCAAGTACATTTGGAATAATTCCAAGTTCAATTTTTCCAATGAATCGTTGAATTGCATCAATTGGTGTATTTGCATGAACAACTCCAACCATTCCAACTCCGGTCAATCTAAGATCACTGAAAATTCTAAAATCTTCTCTTCGTCTAACCTCATCAAATATTGTATAATCAGGTCTAACAAGTAACAAAATATCTGCAGAGTTTTCAAAACTCCCATCTAATCGAGTATACTGAGTTACTCCAGGATCAACTTGTAAATCACGTGGAGATTCAAATGTTTTAACAATTTTTCCAGAGTGATTAAAGAAATTTGCAATTCCTGACGCTAGTGTACTTTTTCCAGAACCGGGAGCACCAGATATGAGAATTCCTTCTGCTTGTTGCTCTAATCTAGACATTAATTTCTCAGATAGTTGATAATCTTCTAATGACATTTGTTTAATCGGATGAACTATGGTGATTTCTAAAAGTTCAGAAAATGGAGGTCTTGTTATTGCAATTCTATAGTCCCTATACTGTATTACCAAAGCACCAGGTTTTGAGATTTCAGTATTACCAAGTGTTTCATCATCTATTGCAGATAAAATTTGATTTGTTACAATTTCAAGATAATCACGGTCGAGTGTTTTTGTATCAAGTTCAACTAACTCAAAACTTCCAGGCATTCCTTTCTTACCAAGAGGTTTTTGATTTTCTTTAAGATGTATACTCATTGTTGTAGGGTCAAAGAATTTCAGGAACTCCAAGTCAGGAGTTTTTTGTTCATTGATGATAAATTCTGATTTTGATTTTTGTAAATCGCTCATAATTGCAATTTAGGCTTGGTTCTATTATGTATTCTTTTAATGCGTAAAACAATCTACATTGTTTAACAAATTATTCTCACAAAGCCAAACAAAAGAATTGTTTTAGATCGGTATGTATGTCAGGTCAAAATAATGCCAATTTACAATTTCATTCAGATTGTAGCAATTACTTCGATTCATTGAGAGAGAAAGGTGAAACTGACTTTGAGTTTGAAGATGAGTATTTCTTTACTTTACCTGCAATATCTCAGATGAGTTTAGATTAATTATTCAGTAGTTCCTCGAATTATAGATATGCATAAGCTAGATTCAATTGCCGAAAATGTCAAAAAGTGTCAAAAATGTGAATTGTGTGAGACACGAACAATGGCAGTTCCAGGTAAAGGAAATTTTAATGCAGATGTAATTTTTGTTGGAGAGGCACCAGGTAGAAATGAAGATATTCATGGAGAGCCATTTGTGGGTGCTGCTGGAAAAAGACTTGATATGATTTTAGAAGATACCGGCATAAATAGGCAAGACGTCTATATTACAAATATTGTAAAATGTAGACCTCCAAAAAATAGGGCTCCATCAAAAAAAGAAGAAGAGTCTTGTAACGATTTTATCAATCAAGAAATTGAGATAATCAATCCAAAAATAATCTGCGTTATGGGCAATACCGCATATGGTACGTTATTGGATGGGAAAGAGATAACAAAAAACCACGGCAAAATTGTGGAAAAACATGGAAGAAAGTTTTTTGTTACATTTCATCCTGCTGCAACAATTTACAATCAAAAACTAGTCGAGGAATTAAAAAATGATTTTAGAGAATTAGCAAATTTTCTAGGAATGAGAGACCAGTCAAAACAGTATGAAGAAAGACGATGTGATTACTGTATGGCTAAAACAAGACACGAAGTGGTAGTTATGCCAAAAGTGGTCACAAGAAAAAGAAGGTGGTTATTCAAATGTGTAGAATGTAATCATGAAAGATGGCTTCAACCGTACAGAACTGTTGCAGAAAGTTTGTATTGACTATCTAATACAGATGACTTTGTAATTCAATTTGTTCTTCAGCAGACATTATTCCTTTTCTAACTAGAATGTCAAGCATATCTTTGAACAATTGTTTTTGCTCTTCAGACATTCCACCTTTATTGCCTTTTTCTCCAGGGGGACCCGGAGGACCACGTGGACCTTTGTCGCCAACAGGACCTTGTGGACCTTGTGAGCCGTTGTCACCAGTTGGACCTTGTAGACCTTGTTTTCCTTGTTCACCTTGTGGACCTTGAATTCCTTGTGGACCACGGGGACCTTTGTCGCCAGTTAATCCTGGTGGACCTTGTTCACCTTGTGGACCAATTGTTCCACGATCACCTTGTGGACCAGGAACACCAGTTATTCCTTTGTCACCAGGAGTACCTTGTGGACCACGGGGACCTTTTTCTCCAATCGGTCCAGTGATTCCAATCTTTCCTTTTTCACCTTGTGGACCTTGAGGACCGGTTGGACCTTTTTCTCCCATAGGCCCGGTAACACCTTTGTCACCTCTTTCACCAACAGGACCAGGAACTCCTTTGTCACCTTGAACACCGGGAGGACCGGTTGGACCTTTTTCTCCTTTGTCACCACGTAAACCAGTTAATCCTTTGTCACCAGATGGACCTTGAGCACCAGTGGAGCCTTTGTCACCAATTATTCCATGACTTCCTTGTTCACCTTTGTCACCTTTGTCACCTGTTAGACCTTTGTCACCTTTGTCACCTTTGTCACCTTTTGGACCAGGAGGACCTTTGTCACCTTTGTCACCTTTGTCTCCGGTAACTCCTTTTTGTCCAGAAGGGCCTTTATCTCCTGCAGGACCTTTGTCACCTTTGTCACCTTTGTCTCCATCAGGACCAGGTTGACCAGGAGGACCTTTTGAACCAGTACTAGAAGAGTGGGACGTTTGTCTTGTTTTTGATTTGGTTGAATCTAATTTTGATTTTTCAGGAACTTTCCTCATTACTTCAGGAACTTGGAATTCAAATGATGAACCTACAGTGGAGAATTGATCAACAAGAATTATCCAAACACTAGATAATGTAGAAATTTTTTCAGGCAAAGGATTTGATTGTGAACCGATAGTAACTTCAAATTCACCATTTTTAATATTAAGATGGGATTTTTCACGCCATATCGGTAGAAAAGATTTTTGTGATATTTGTTCATCTGTTGGTTTTGCTTCGGTTATAGCAAACTCAACTTCAAAAACACCATTTTTTTGCTTGTAAGGTGATTGACCTTTAACAAAGAAATGTTCAGATGATGACATAATCGTTTCTTTCAATATCTAGTATTTAATTACATTTTCTAGCATTTTTAGGCGTAATTTTGGCATTAGTAGTAGCTTGATATTTATCCGTTAAATGCTAGAAATTACTTTATGAAAGATGGAAAAAAAGACACATCTGTAAGTAAAAAAGAAGAAACAGGATTAACAAATGTAAATTATCAACGAGATAGGCTTTTCAAAAAAGGCATTAATTTCATGGCCGATGAGAAATTAGATGAAGCAGTAAGAAATTTCGAGATGATATTGAGAGCAGATCCAAATGATGTCGAAGCGATGCTCAAACTCGGATATTCACGATTTCATTTAGATGATTATTCAGAAGCAATGAGAGTTTATGATAAAATTTTAGATATTGACGTAACAAATCCAGAAGCTTGGAATTTAAAATCATTAGTAAATTATGAAAAAAAGAATTATGCTAAAGCATTAGATTGTGTAGAAAAAGCAATTGATTCAGATCCAACATATGGCATGGCTTGGTACAACAAAGCATGTTATCTTTCAATGTTGAATCAAGTACCAGATTCACTAGAAGCACTAAAACGTTCAATTGAAATTGATGTTAAAAATGCAAGAAAAGCTGTTAAAGATAAAGATTTTGTAAATGTAAGATCAGAAGAAGGTTTCAAACGAATTATTGAAGTTGTATTAATTGAATCATTACGACAAGGATATCATACTATTGGAGCAATTGTGTGGACGACATTCTTAGGAAAAGAAGACACAATCAAGGGATTAGATGAATTAATCTTAAAAGGAATTGTGATCAAAAGTGAGAAGAGACAGGGATTTAATCAGATTATACCAATTTATGATTTGGTTCCAGATGTTGCAAAAAAAATTGGTGCAAAGAGACGCGGATTACTTGGCCCAAAAGAGATTGGAAAAGTTCCAACGCCTGTTAAAAATCTTAAAGAAATTGGATTAGCTGTTCAAACAACAATGAGTGCAATAGAAAATGAAGACATGGAGAAAACAATTGAAAGCTTTGACGTGTACATCAATCCAGCAAAATGTGGTCAACAAATGATTGACGAGTTTTTAGATGAACATAGAGAGATCAGATTATTTAAAATAAGATTAGATGATAAAGGAAAAGATTATTTAATTGATAACAAGAAAAAAATGCTTGAATTGTTTGAGACTATAGAAATTACAGTTACAAAAAAATTAAGAGCAAATGTTGCACAAAATTAGGTCATAGAAGTTTTTTCTTTTTTAATAATTGGAATACCATCAATAATAGATACATCATCTTCTTCATAGACAGTGTGCCAACTGCCATTATGAGGAAATAGATTATTTAATTCTTCAATTTTTTTATTGGTAGGTTTTTTGTTAAGTAAAGCCCCCCATTTCATATTTGGAACCTTTGGCATTATGTCATTGATATCTTTCATTTTATTTCACTCTGCAGAAAGATCCCAGTAATTAGCATTTTCTTGTTTGTCAATTGGTTTTTCAAGACTTTTCCATTCCTTAAATGAATGAACATATAATTTCACATTTGATAATCCAACAGATTTGAGTGCATAATATGCAAGACCAGATAAAGTTCCAACACTTCCACAATATGTAATTATTTCAGCATCCTCAGAGATTCCTCTATTTTTTAGAAGTTTTTTCATTCCTTCTTTTGTTCTAAGGATTTTTCCATCAGATGCAAGAGTTCGATATGGAATATTTATTGCACCTGGGATATGTTGTTCGAGATAATTTAATCTTTCACGATTATCAATTATTACAACATTTTTGTTTTCTTTTACTTTTTCAAGATATTCTGCAGTGGCCATTATTTCCGGATTAATTTTTACAGAATGAGTTGCAGATTCAATTTCTGGAACTTCAGTGGAAATTTCATATCCAAGACTTTGCCATTGGGAAAATGTTACATCCAATAATTTGACATCTTGATGACCAATGTATTGTAAAGCCCAAACAACTCTTGAAGATAATGCACCAAAGGTATCATCATAAATGACCACAGAGGTTTCATCAGATATTCCTAGATCCTGTGCAATTTTTTGTATTGATTCTGCACTGTCATCTGCAAGAAGTTTTGCTAATGGAAGATTTATCGCATTTGTGATATGACTTTGCTGATATTCTTGTTCTCTTCTAACATCAATGATTTTAATCGAATTGTTTCTAATTTTTTCACGAAGATTTTTTGAATTAATTATTGGTAAATCAGAATCAATCATGCAGCACATTCTCCTTTTCCAGTTACAGTGTGATAACTAGTATCACTACCATAATCCATATAAAAATCAGGTTCGTCTTCAATCTTAGGAGGAATCAGTAGAGAGTTAATTTCTTTTTTGATATCTTCAACAGAATTAATTTTTGAAGATTCATTTCCATGAACGATCCTATCAATCCATTTAGTAAATGTATCAGCAGATTGTTTATTTTCTTTATACAATTCAATAATTTTTAGAATTACAGGAATTACACGTTTTACAGGAACACGAGCCGTATGATGACCAAGCATTGAACCACCGTCAAATCTACCACCTAACGACATTGTGTAATTTGGGAACATATCAGTTCCATGTCTACCACCGCCACCATAGAAACCAATTGTTGCAACTTCATGTTGACCACATGAATTAGGACAGCCACTGATTTTGATAGTTGAATCTCTCAAGTCGTCGTCATCATCAAGTTTTAATTCTAAGAATTTTCGTTGTACTTCTTTTGCCAATCTATGAGAGTTAGTCAATGCAAGATTACAAGATGTCGTACCAGAACATCCTACTGCAGACGCCATTGTTAATGCACCAGTTTTGGCTAAACCTGTTTCTAGTAATTTAGAGTATAATGAGCCAAGATCATTATCATGAACATAACGAATTACAATATTTTGTGAAAAACCATTCCTAGCAAAACCCTCAGCAGAATAATCACGAATGATTTCTGCAATACTTCTTAATTGGTTAGCAGTAATATCTCCAGATTCTAGACCAATGAATACCGAATTGAAACCAGCTTGTGATTGTTTTTCAACATTAGTTTTTTGCCATCTTACCAATCCATCAGGAATAGAAGGGGATTCATTACTAACAGAGATTGGTCGTTTGATTTCCTCAACACTTTCATCGATATTGAGTTTAACAATTACGGATTGTGTAGCCTTAACAATAGATCTTTCTTTTAGTACAAGATTTTGGAATTTGTCCCACCCCATATCATTTACAAGATAACGCATTCTATTTCTTGCTAAATTTTTTCTGTCACCCAATCTATCAAATATTCTAATCACAGCCATAGATGTATAAAGTAAATCTTCAACAGGAGTGAAATCTTCTAATTGATGACCAATGAAGGATTTATTTCCCAATCCACCACCTAAAAAGATTTTAAAACCTTTCCTTTGTTCACCATCAATTTCTTGTATTTGCGGTAAAAGACCAACATCTACAATTCTTATCATTCCATGCTTTTCACAACATGTGAAATTAAATTTAAATTTACGAGGTAAGCCTTGACATATAGGATTTCTAAGCATGAATCTTGCAATTGCTAGAGCATAAGGAGTTGCATCAAAAATTTCATCTTTACAAACACCAGATAAAGGACTACACATTACATTTCTAACAGTATTTCCACATGCTTCACGAGAAGTCATTCCAATGTCAGATAGAGATTGCATTATTTCAGAAACATCTTCAAGAATAACCCAGTGGAGTTGAATATTTTCACGAGTTGAAAAATGTGCACTGCCAATAGAATACATCTCACTTAATTGAGCAATTTTTTCTAATTGATATGGATAAACTTGTCCTGCAGGAACTTTGATTCGTACCATTGCATAATCATCAGTCATACGTGTTCCGTATGCACCATTTTGTAAACGGAATCTACGGAATATGTCAGGATCAATTTTGCCTTGTCTGAATAGCTTCACGGTTTCAGCAAAGTGTTCTGCTTCTTGTCTTCTGGACCAATCAATCTTGGGCTGTTTATCAGCCGGTTTTGATGGTCTTAGCTGTTGTGCCATCTATATTTTTTTGATCGCAGTGTAGTTATAAGTTTTTGATATGGGTAAGTTATACACATCAATTAAACAAAGTATACATTTTTGCCGGTTTGTATTAGTATAACCTAATTTTGAGTAAAAATACCCAAAGCTATTAATGAGTTTGGAAGTAAAAAAAAATCATGCAAGAGTCAGTTAACGAACAAAGACCAGATAAAATTTTTGCAGATGCAAAAGAAGTAGAAATCACTAGAGCAATTGCAAAAGAATTTTACGATGTTTTACAAGATAGAGCAGAGAGCGATATCATAATAATTGGAGCTGGACCTGCAGGATTAACTGCATCTAGAGAATTATCATTAATGGGTTACAAGGTTTTAGTCATTGAACAAAATAATTATCTAGGTGGAGGATATTGGCTTGGAGGTTACATGATGAACCCAGTAACAGTACGTGCACCTGCACAAAAAATTTGGGATGAAATCGGAATTCCTTATAAAAAAGTAGGCGAAGGATTGTATCTAACACCAGGACCACATGCAGTATCTAAATTAATTGGAGCAGCATGTGATGCAGGAGTAAAATTCCTGAACCTAACAAAATTTGATGACTTAGTTATGAGACATGGAAGAGTTGCAGGGATTGTTGTGAACTGGATGCCAGTTTCAGCACTACCAAGAAACATCACATGTGTAGATCCTGTTGCATTAGAAGCAAAAATGATCATTGATGCATCAGGCCACGATTCAGTTGCAGTGAAAAGACTAGTTGACAGACAGTTAGTAGAATGGAAAGGAATGGATCCAATGTGGGTAGAAGATGGAGAAGAACATGTAGTGCATAAAACTGGAGAAGTGTATCCAGGATTAGTTGCTGCAGGAATGTCAGTTACAGAGACTTATGGATTAGCGAGAATGGGGCCAACATTTGGGTCAATGTTATACTCTGGAAAAAAGGCAGCCGAAATAACTGATCAAAAGATTAAAGAATTTGATAATAAGATTCCACAATAATCTATTTGAACTTTAAAAAAATAATATTATACAAAGAACCCGCAATTTCAGAAATTAATATTGATAAATTAACCAAATTTTTAGAAGACTATTTCCCATTTGAAGTCAAAATAAAAGAGAATATTTTCAAAGAATTTAGTCTCAAAAATATCAAAGAATTATCAAATACTCGAATTATAGATATTAAAAATTCATTTTCAAAGTATGACTCAAGTGATACTGAGATTAAATTTGAGGAGGAATTATGTAGAAATTCTTCAATTATGAATTCAATGACTAAAGTTGAAAATGCTCAAGAAATAAGTCAGGTCTTTATGTATGATGGTTTTGAGTTACAAAAAATTCTCAGATATCTTAATAAAAATAATCAAACATTACATGTAATTCTGACAAATAGGCTGACATGTACATTTGATGAAAATGATAAGAGATATCATGCAAGAGCAGTGATTTGTGCCAATCCTTCAATTATTTCTACTACAGGAATAGTAGAAGCTCCTGCAAAACCAAAAGAATACTATTTTGAAGTAATGAAGTTAAGAACACAAGGTTTGGATGTAAAATCTGCTAAAGAAAAATACAAAGATAAATTTTTAGAATATAATGATAAGAGATTAACCAGAGTTTTAGAGGGATATCTCTTACAAATCATTTTTTACAATATAACAGGAGAATCATTTTGTGAAGATATTGAATGCAGATTGAATAATGCTCATTGGCAAAAGGATCTTTTGTTCTCACAACTTGAAATAAGTAAACTATGTAAAAAACACAATGAGATCTTGGCAAGTCTAAATTGATTTAAATTATAATCATAGAGTAAATTATTATGATGTCAGGTGATGATAGTTCACTAGTTAT
>Ga0315316_10002896_pt1 | contig 12415 bp, 8 predicted proteins | sample M160m3416metaG_FD_203702 | JGI IMG/M metagenome (GOLD analysis project Ga0315316, IMG submission 203702) | Ammonia-oxidizing marine archaeal communities from Monterey Bay, California, United States - M1 60m 3416 | ecosystem: Environmental > Aquatic > Marine > Intertidal zone | place: USA...
GTCTATATCCTTTAACTTGTCCCTCATCCGTTTCTTGGACGCGGTTATCTTCTTTCGAATAATACTTGCTTGGGAAGGTTTAGTCGGTCCTGTAGGTTTAGGAGCAGTAACGTCCTTTAGCTCAGAGATGACCCCACGTCCTTCAACGTCGGCTAGGCGAGCTAACTGAGCTTCCAGCCGTTCGACTGTTGCTACTTCAGCTTCCGCTTGATTGTAAAACTTAATGCGATCCTGTAGGTCTTTGACTTCCGGGTCTTCTTCCTTAACTGGTTTCTTAGCTGCGTCTTGAGCTTGCTCTAATTCGATGTCGTCGCCAAAGCGTTTACGACGTTCGTCCAGTTGCTTTTGTAGGGTGGCCTTTTTCTTCTTTAAAGCTTCCTTTAACTTTGCCGCCTTCTCCGCTTCGGTCGGTACTTTCTTCGGCGTTACTTCCGCTTTAAGTGCTTTACGTACTTTGTTCGTGAGTGAGCGTAAACGTTTAAGATAACTATCTACTTCGGCAGGTTTCGCCCAATCGGGTGCGGGACCGACTTCTTGTCGTATAGCGTTCTTATCGCCTTCTCTGAACAACTGTAAATACTTGTTTAGCTTTTCTTCAAGGACGACCGTTTCTTTTGCTTCTCTCGATGAAGTCTTGTAGAACTTAATACGACGTTCCAAGTCCAACTCTTCGTCGGATTTCTCTCTTGGTTGCTTACCTTCAGGCTCGTCCCGTTGTCGTGTAAAAATCTCTTGTTGTTTTTCTAGCTCCTCACGTAGTTGAGCTAAACGCTTTTCGCCTTCTTTCTCTGCTTTTTCTTTTAACTCCGCCTCTATTTCCTCATCCGTTTTATCGAGGTCTCCAGCGGTGTCTTCTTCAATCTTCTTCTTACGCTTCGCTGCTTTTCGTTCTTTAGCGTCTTGAGCCTTACCTTCCTTTTTCAAGCGAGGCTTGATGGCTAGGTAGTCGTCGTAAAGATTAAGAATGTCTTCGGTGTCCGCACCGTCCAAACGCTCACGTAGCGTCCGCTCCAGCTTCGCCAGGGCGGCGTCTTCCTTCATGGAACGGAAACTGTATGGGTTGTCCTCGTACGTCTTCCTGTACTTCTCCGCGTCTCTCCTCGCCGCTTGGACGGATCGACCACCAGCGGTCTCTATCCTGTCTTTGACCTGCGTGTTGAGCTTGCGCGTAAAGACGACTTCATCAAGTAGGGACTGCAAAGCTTCCCTGTCGTTACCGTCGTCCGCGATGCGACGTATGGCGTCGATGCGTTTCGTTTCCTGTTCGTTGTAAAGTTTCTTAACGTCGAGTTCTAGCAACGGTTGCTCTTGCGTAAAGTTCTCGCTGTTGATGTTTTCCACACGTTCGGTCAAGGCGTTGAGAGCTTTGTCTCGATCCGTCTCGACTTTAGGAGCTTCGTCCATCAGTCCCTGTATCTGTTTTCCTTCTTTTTCGGTAGCGAAAACAACATACTGATCAGGTATCGCCTCCCCTTCTTTGTATTGCTCACCTTCATTGAAGTTTTTAACTACAACGCCATCGTGGCCTTGTTCCCTTGCCTCTCGTACCGCCTTTACTAGCGGCGATGAAGGGTCATTAAAAGTTTCATCCAAGTCGCCCCGTACCCCCGTCATGTCGATGACCTTGGGGTTTTGTAGCTTTACATCAACCGACTTAACTTCTGCCCCAGGCATAGGGTCGCGAGCGTAATTTAAGGCTTGATCCTTAGACGCTGTGGACCAAGTACCTTCGTGTGAAAGTAGATTATCATACTGTCCACCGGCTTCCTTCGGTGTGTTTTTATTACTGCCATGAAAAGCTTTGATTGACAAAGGCACTCCGGTTTTATGTGATGCCTTCGTCACAACGGCGCTTACCGTACCGAACTCCGCAGAAGAAGCTCTTACTTCGAAGCCGTCACCAAGTACGTTTTGTAAGTAATCAGTTAGTTCGTTTTCCGTAAAACCTTTTTGGTAAGATCCCGTGCTGTTTACGATTACTTCCATATTCGGTTCGTTAACTACCGTGTGCTTACTGTTCAGCACGTCTTTTCCACGTACGTTTATAAACGCTTGCCCATCCGGTTTCAGCACACGACCAATGTCTCTTACGATTCCGTCCCTCACGTCCTGTGTAACGACGTTAAGAACTGCGTTGTTTATAACGGTGTCATAAGAGTTATCAGGTATTGCTGAAGCGACCGTAAACGTAGGATCAAAACCCTTCTCAGGGAACGGCTCAAAAGTATCCGCTTTAATTCCCGCTTTGGATGAGATGTTCTTACCAGCGCCGAAGTCCAACACTTTACCTAAAGATTTAACCAGCTTTTTTATTTTTGTGTACGTGGTTGTAGTCGTCGCTACTTGTGTCGCGTGACTACCGTCTTGTCGTCTTTTTTCTGGTAGTTTGTTCGTGTCTCGAAACGCCTTCAACTGCTCCGACGTTGTTCCTTCTACCTTGGCGACCGGTTCGGTTAACGCTTCCGCTTTGCTTAGGTCTTCGTCGGCCTTGTTAATGCCGTTTAAAGTGTCGTCTATGACGTCTTGGGCTTGCTCGATCTCGTTTATGTTTTTACGTATTCGTGCGTTCCGTTGCCCAGCGCCGCCTTTAGTAGCCGCCGTAAGTTGTTTTTTAAGAGCGGCTTTATCCGCTTCTAATTTAAGACGTCCCGATTCTGCCGCTTTCGCAGCTTGTTGTCGTCCCCACTTACCGGTTCTGGCGTACATGGAGAACAAAGAGTTGAACGTGCCACCCGCTCCCGCTGAGAACAGATAGTCGTACACGTTGCGGTCCTTGCCGTTCATCGCGTGTTCAAGTTCTTGACGCATCGTTGACTCAGCTAAACCTAGAGCAGCACCGCTAACGAAAGTCTTAGTGCCGTGAACAAGTAGTTCCTTACCTTTCCAAGCGTTCATCGCACCAACGCCCGGAGCTAACTTGAAGACGAGCTTGTCAACGCCTGTAGCTACAAGACCAACACCAAACACGGAAGAAGCAATCATCTCACCGGCGGAATAAGCGTCTTGAACGCCGAACGCCTTGCGAGTGCTTTGACCGAGAAAGTTGGAGAAACCCCATATAGCCGCCTCAGTCGCCGCTATACCCACCAAACCGGCTGCGGTAGTAGTAGGTTCAGGAGCGACTACACCGAGTGTAGCTACTCTCTTGGCGTTGTTTAGCCAGTTTAAATACCTTGCGGAACGATGGAAACTGTAAGTTAGACCAATGCCTGTAGCCATCTCGACGCCTACACCTGCAAGCGTACCCCCTATGGAGTCCCCACTGCTTACTTCTTCGTTGGCTTGCATGACCGCTTCAGCAACTTCAGGCGGTATAAAACCGCTTTGCTTGGTGCTGACCATCTGTCCCGAACCTAACGGGTTGCTGGTGCGTCCACGGCTACGGTATCTAGCAGGTGGTGGTTGCTTCGTATCTACGTTTCCATCGAACGTGTCGAGAGTACCAGCGTCGTGAGAGGCGTTTAATTGGTCAATCAATGATGACATTAAATTTAATTAAAGAGGTTTTTTTGCAACGCATAAAACAAGTCAAACGTAGCGCCGTCGTACACACCAAACTTTTGGAACTCGTCCAAGGTGGCTTTTTCGGTGTCGGTGAGTTTCTCGCCTAATTCATCCTTACGCAGTACGTTACCCCACCGCAACATCGTTAGGTTTAGCTCGCCTTGATCTTTGAACAAGCTAACGTCTCCAGCGTCCATTCCAGCCAGTTCCAACAAAGCAGGGGAGTCCTTGGAGTACTTGTCGAAACCGTATCGGTATAACGATACACCTAAATGTCGGCGCTCCTTTGCCTTGATCATCTCAAGCCTGTCTCCTTCGATTAAACTACGCGATGGGTTGGCGTTAGGTTTTATCGATTGGTAAATAAAAGGACCGCCATCAAAAGGTGACCACCAACTGTCTTCCTTTTTAATCTTTCCAGATTCAGGTTTAACGCTTTCCAGACCTTTAATATCCGTTTCATCTAAGGCGTTCATTATGTTCAAAGAAGCTTCTGCTCTGCCTTGAAAACGCTCCCTCTCTTCTTGTAACAGCCCATTAGCGTACGTTTGTAACGCTTCGCTCCTTTTATCGGCGTCTGGTTCGCTCGCTAACTCTTTAGCTTTCTCTACTAATCGGTTTTGAACGCGCGGTAGTACAGCCTCTCTAAAACTATTGCCTAAGCCTGTACCAGCAAGCGGAGTTCCATCTAACTTGAACGCTTCCTCAACTTCCTTTATTTGATCTTCTAGCCGTGTCTCCAGATTTTTGTAGTAAGTCGTGTCGAGCACGTAGTTACCTGCCGTTAATTTATCTGACTCGTCTTTCAACGCATCGAAAGGAGCGACGTTTTGGTCGGTCTCCCTCAAGAAGTCCTGCCACCCTTTTGTTTCGTTATAGCTGTGCCACTTTCTAAATTGGTTAAGTATATCCTTTTTGACGTCTTCAGGGATTGCGCCTGCCGTAATGGGTCGTGTCTCCGCTATCTGGTAACCTCTGTCGATGTCGTCGGAATTATCGAAGTACAACTTGTCGGCGGCGTCTCCACCGTTATTGGCTAAACTTCTAAGAGCCTCGCGATACACGGTTAAAGGATTACCTGAACCAGTAAACACACCGTCTACCATCTCCTCGACTTGTTCCTCGGTTAAAGACGGATTCAACTGTATGAACGTGTCTCTTATCTCATGTATAGTTGCTTGACTTGCGTCGTCTCTTTTAGAAATACGTCTAAGACCGGCCATAGCGCTTACGACTTTATTACCGAAACGCTTCCCTTTCTTCGTGTCCGTCTCGACGTCCGCTTGATTGAGCTTCGTGTTGAGTTTGGATTCAATGGGATTGATGAGACTTTTAGCGGTGGTTGTACGGAAGATAGGCTTGCCTTTAACCTGGATAACCTTCATTGCCGACAACATGCGATCCGCATCTTCGTACCGCCCAGCGGCGTAAAGTGAATCGAGTTGGGTAGCGAACGCTTGTACAATGACTTTATTACGGGTCGTCTTATCTAACACTCCGTCCTCTATGAGCAGTTCCTCACGTTGTTTCGCTATCTCTTGCAGTCCCGAAGGATCAAACCTTAGAGGTCGTTGGGTAACGGCGTCTGTTTGGCGTCTACCGTGCATCTCTAGTTGAATACCTAGTTGATCCAGTTGACCCGCTAAGTTGAAAGCGTCCATCTTCTTGTCGTACTCTTTGAGCATGTTGTTCTTGAACGGTCCCGTAACGGAGTTCCACAACACTTTAGCGGCGTCTGAACCAGCGACTTCACCACCTACTTCTTCGGAAAAGCTTTCCCAGTTCTTGTCGAGAAACCCGTTAACGGCTCCCATGAACTCGTTTTGGTTCTTGTACTTATCGAGATCCAACAACGTATCCGCTTCCGCTTGCATGGAAGGTAACAGGTTGTTACTGATGGCTCGTTTTAAAAGTGTGTTACGAAACGCCCGTTGTCTCTTAATAGTGAAGAAAGTGTCAGGGTCGCTGTTCTTTAGTTCCTTCATGACGTCGGCGTCGCTTACGGTAGCCGCGTTCTGTCTGCCTATGTCTGCTTGAACCTCTCCTAAAGCTCCGTACTCCTTCGCAATCAAACCGACCTTCGACAACGAGTCCGCCAGATCCATCAGCTTGTTGCGTCCCGCCTGTTGCGTTTGAACGCGGTACTGACCTCCGGCGTTAACGACCGCTTGCAACTTCGGTGCAGATCCTACGCCTTGTGTTTGTACTCTTCCGTTAGCCATTATGAATAATAGGGGTCTGTGTATTGGTTAGTCTTTGGTAGGTACGTCGCTCCCTTGGGCATCGAAGAAGAAGAAGAACCGCCCATTGATTGTTTGATTTGCATACCCGTCCGATAACCGCTCATACCGCCTTGAACCGCCCCTAATCCCGCCGTTAGGAAGCTTGGTCGGTTGATCGGTTTGTTAATGCCTATCTGGTTTTGCATGGTACGGTATCCGGCGTCGGTAAGAGCGAGACCGGTGTTAATGTTTTGAAGTTCCTGTTGTCGGGTAACAGCGACGCGATAGTCCGCTTCCTGCCTCGTATAGTCGTCTAGAAGGGCGTCTACGGATGCTCCGCTTACCCCAGCCTCACCTGCCGACACTCCGGCGCGAGACAACGCTTCTCGGCTCTTTAAAGCTATGTCGCCCAATTCAACGTTCATCGCCTCTTGCTCCTGGGCTTGTCTCATCCGCATGGCCGACTGTTCTTGAATAAACCGTTGACGCTCCGCTTCCGCCGCTTGAGCTTGATAACGCTGTTGTTGTCTAGCTTGTTGGCGTTGTCCCGCGTATTGAGCCATTGACTGAGCGACGCCTATCGCGCCCAGAACTGCTGGATGACACATAGTTATTTATTCTTTCGATTAATGGTGAAGCGTCGATAGTCAACTCCGTGGGGTTCACCGAACTCGGCTCCCAACCAGGTTAACCATCTGACTGATAATTTGTTGTTCATACTGACGTAGTTAGTGAGGTAATCGTAATCACCCATTAAATCGTCTAGGTACTCTTTAGAATGTTTTACAAAGGTCTTCTTTATGGTAGGCATAAGATCCGTCCCAAGTAACCAAGCGCACCCTACCTTCGGGTCTTCCGTCGGACACACGCCAAAGCTCGCTATGAGCCTGTAATCGTGCGTCTTGATCGAATAGCACTTGTCCGACAGGTGATACGATTGTTCACACGCCACTCTCGGATGCGTTCCAAGACCGATGCATTCAAGCATGTCCTCGACCCGCATGTTCTCGTAAAGAGCCGGACCATCGAAACCAATGATCGCTTTGGATACGTGACAATCGTCGAACTTACGATCCATACCGACGCGAGCGAGGCGTTACAAAGCTTTCGAACTCCGCCGCCAATAGCTTGGCTGGTAACGCCGATGAAGACTTGACCTTGATGGTCGCTTCGTCGTGCTTGGCGTGAATTGGAAAACGGAACGAACCGCTGTCTACTACCAACGACCCTAGTAGCGAGTCGGCTCCCAACGTGGAAGGATTGAAGGCGTAGTTGTAGGTGTCCCGATAAAGCGGTGTTACCTCGACCGTAAAGTGTCCGGTGTCGGAGTAGTCGATAGCTCCGTTTCGAAGCGTCTGAAAAGTAAAGTTACTGGTCGCCTTCCCTCCGCGTTCGGTGGGTTGCTTCAGCGTCTGCGTGGAGAAAGTGTACTCCATGTCGTATTCAAGCCCGACGTACCAATCAGCTTGGGAAATCATCGACCGTCCGACAGTCCATTGAGTAGCTGAAGTGAAGTCGGTAGTAGTCGCCCAATAGGACGCCCACGATCCGCCTACACCGGGTTCCGTTGCCGCTGATGAAACGTGGGCGGCGGTACAACGGTATATAGTGCTTCCGTTTTTAACGACAGTCGCAATGTATCCTTCTATCGTAAACTCGTCGGAATCTGTGCGCGTGATAACGTGCCGTTCGCCGTTGGACGTATAAACAACCGAATTAACGGGATCGTAAGGCATTAAAGTAACGGTAGTTTTCTTAGTAGACACGTTGTACGACGCACCTAGCACACCACTCGATACACGTCTGTCCAACAATATGGCGTAGTCCTTACCGGTGTCTACCGCTCCCGACTCCATCGACATGCGTTCTAGGTTCGTGTTGGTTCCGTCGTTAGTGACGAGGTAAAGGTCGGAGTCTATAAACCCAACTCCAACGATGTCGTCTGCAAACTCAAACCGACTCCAACTGCTTTGGATCTTCTCTTTGTTCTGCCAGAAATACTTGTAGACGTATAGATGCTTTAAGTTGGAACTACTGGTAGCTACGATTACGCTTTCAGACGGAGAGCCTACCAACTGCCGCAACGAAGTAGGTACGTACTTAGGTGTCTGAGCGGTTATCTCAGCGGCCTCGAATACGTCCGTAGTAGCGTCGACAAAGAACTCGTACACGCCTTCGTAGTTGGCCCGACTAAACGGGAAGTAAACGTAGTTCGTAAGAGCCAACGGCGTAACGTCGTCAGCAACGTCGTACTGGGTAACCGGCGATATATTGACCGTCTTCGGCGTCAGTAAATCCGTGCCTCGCAGAACGAACTGTGATTGAGGAGCGAACAACATCAACTTCTCTTGAAACGGTACGGCGTGTTTGAGGGTCGATACCTTGGTGTGAGCAACTCCCACGTCTATGGGGTCACCGTCCAACAGCGTCAACACGGTAGTTCTGAAAAGGTTAAAGTATTTGTCGGCTTCGCTGAACACGACTGTACCGTCCGTAAGAAACCCCAAACGATTCTTGAAGAAGAATACGTCGTTGATCTTTTTACCTACGATGGACGGAACGGCGTTTGTTTCGTCGTCGCCTGCCAAGCGAGTCGTCCAAGGAGTCCAAGTCGAAGTGGCGTTATCATAAGAACCACTGTCTATGTAAAACCGAGTGAAGTCTGAGTTGGGGTAAATCGACATTGGCATCGTAGACGCTTTCAACGTCGTCTTTAATTCGAATCCAATGGTTTCAACCCACGCTCCTTCTCCGAAGTCCTCCCCGTCTTTCGTTTCGAATTTAACGTAGTAGTCGTCTTGAGAAAGCTCTACGTCTCCTCTTACTTTTACTTGAAAGTCTTTAAAACATTTGGCAGGTAAATTAGTAACGGAGTCCACTTCCTTGTATATCGCGTCCATACCCGTGTTCGATAAACCGTCTTGGGTGGAGATAGTAAAGTCCGTATCATCCGCTTTCTTTATCTTTATGATGTTTTCTTTAAGCTCGGTTGTAAGAGACGCAGTACCAACTATACTGGCGGTTGCCGTGGCTCCCGACCCGCTAAAAATACCGTTAATAGTCGCGGTTGGTGGAAGAGTGTAACCACTACCGCTATTGGTTATCGTAACTCCCGTTACTACTCCGCTACCGTTTACGACTACCGTCCCAGCCGCTCCGCTTCCACCGCCTCCTGAAAAAGTAATAATCGTTGAGCCACCAGGTACATATCCTGACCCGCCACCACCGCCTATCGTTACGCCGCTAACAGTGCCTGTTATTCCGCTTAAAGTTGTGTTTAAGGTGGTAGCTATGGCCGTACTATCGGCACTGCCTGCCCCGCTTCCCGTTGTTGTTCCGAAGCGTGTACCGTCTACCGTTACGTAGTAGTTAGTGTTAGCCGCGCCTTGCTTGATGAATACCAACGCTTCCTTCGCTAACGCCCCTGACTCGGTTGTGTCCGTCTCTACCGTCTTGTCTTTATTGACGACGAACGTGTTGTCCGCAACGGTTAACGCTCTGAGGTTCTTCAAAGGGTTGTTGGTCGCCATGTACAGACTAGCGTTGGCGCTGATTGAAATAGGTACTCCCACGCCCGTAGAAACGTTAAATATACTTACGCCGGTAGTAGAACCTCCACCGTCGTTGAACACCATTGCGAACTGCTTGTCGCTGTCTCTGTCCACGAAGTGAACCAATGAATCGGTAGCTACGGGAGAACTGAACAAATCCTTTACGTGGTTCGTGTTCGGTCGCTTCGTCAATCCGTCCACAACGGAGCTATAGGCGTTAACCTGCTCCTCCGCTTGTCCGGGGTGACGAAGATTGTCGGGTTGTTGCGATACACCTTGTACCAGATTTGGTACGCTGGTTGTAAGAAGTGGCATCGCTTTAACGGTCGATGACGCGCTGTACGTCGTAGTTGTCGAATATGGTTCTGTCGGCGTTCTCGCTGTCGGACGCTATTGCCCGTGCTTTAGCCTCGATCTCATCGCGTAACGTAAACGCTTCTATCTCTTGTGATCCGAGAAAACGATTAGCGAACTTGCGTGAGGCGCGGACCAAGACGTAGTAGCGGAACTGTTCCGGCATCTCCGTGAAGTCCAATTGAAAAGTGATAATGACCTTGAGGTCTTCCGTGAATACGTCCGTGTGGTTCTTCCTGTCGTACAGGCTCGCTCCTCGTTGAACAACGTCGATGTCGGTGTATTTACCAGCTTCGGTGTCGATCTTGAGCGTGTTGGACGGTAACACGAATTTATTGGTAACGGCGTCTCTGACTACGTCGTAGTCGTGTTCGGTATTGAAGTGCCAACCATCGCTCTGTATCTCGCGCGTTACTTCGTCCAATAAGGATTCGGCTGTAACGACTGATACGGGAACGCTGGTTCCTCCGAGAGTGTTGATGGGGCTTTCGCCTATCACGCCTAACATGGAGTTAACAGCTTCTAACTTACTTGTGAGTGCCATTGTATGTAATAAATTAAAGCTTTGGCGGAGGTCGGGTTAAAGGAAGGAAAACGATAAAACCTTTCTATACCGACCCCCGCCGCAGCAAGAGTGTGAGGACTACTTGTGTAGTTCGATAGCGCACTCAGGACGGAGAACCCCGTGACCCATTGCGTACTTCGCTACGAAAAGCGTTCCTTGACGATCAATCTGATACTCGGACTCGGTAGCGAGATCGAGAAGCTTGACAGTTCCCACAGCGGATGGGTGGGCGACGATGCCACATGTGTTGGAGAAATCGCCGTCATAACCATCGCCAGCGGCGAAGATGTCGTTGCTTGCACCCTCGTCTCCCGAAGAAGTACCTCCAGAGGAAGCCATGTTCGTCGATGGGACGTGAGTGGATTTGTAGATGCTGATGCCAGCCACAGACGGGATAGTTCCCGAAGCGAGTGAACCGGAACCTCCGATGTCCTTGTTTGAAGCTGAAGTAGCAACAACCAACGCACCGTCACCGCCCGTAATGAGCTTGTAGTATTCTTGCGGACGAAGAACGCAGAAGCGACCGTCAGCAGGGACGTCGTTGTTGTCGAGTCCAGCGGCGGCTGTGAACAGAGCAGCGATGAGTTCTGGTCCCGTGGGATCGGTAGTATCGGCGTCCGAACCAGCACCGGCAGGAGCGCGCAGTAGATTCTGAGAAACGTCGAGTTCGCCGCCTACGTTACCACCGGTTACGCCAGGAGTAGTCGTACGTGCAGCACCTATGAACACCTTGGCAATCGCTCTGTCGAACCTGTTAGCCAACGCACGGCCCAACTCTGTCGAGTAGACGGAACGAATGTCGTAGTGGTTCTTCAGTTCGTCGATGTTAGCCAAGAACGTAGAAGCTAAAAGAACGTCGTCGATAGTGATGATTTGTTCATTCTTCTTCGGGTCGCTCAAGTACGTAGCACCTGCGCCGTGTTCGGCAATGTTCTGACCGGGAGTATGGTAAGCGGCGGTTGCGATTCCCGTAACGGGGAAAGAAGCGCTCTTACCTGACTCGATGGTACGAACAGTGTGTAGTGGTTTGAATACGTTATTCTCTTCAAACGTCGTTAATATTTCACCGGCAAACTTCTTCAGAAAAAGCTCGTTAGTGCCTCCTGCTGAATTAATCTGACCGACGCGCGAGGGAGCAGTATCTCCATTAGCCATAGTATATAATCCTTATGATAATTGTTAGTAGTGTGGTTTGTTTTAACCGCCTACAGCGTCGGTCGGAATCGTGGTTGTCGGGCGCACCCGGCCAAGTCGTCTTCGTCGCTTAATGCGTGATAAAGTGTTAGTCGTCGGAGGTCAGCGGTATTGCGTACCATCCTTCGGGTAAGGTCACCTTGTTGGAACTCTTCTCCCAACCGCCCTCAGGCGTAGGAAAATAGACGTGACCTTTGACGTCGTCTGCTAGGCGAACAACGTCGGTAGATTCGAATGAACCGTCAACAAAGACGATCCGTTTACTTCCGCAACCGCTTGCGAAGAGCAGACTGCAAACGATCCCTGTCTTCAGACTCCAGCTTGTGAACGTCCGAAGCGGTCGTTGGTTTCTTGATTTCATTGACGGTTTCCTTGAGGAAGAATTCGATTATCGTTTTAAGTATGGATGCTATGATCCCCATTACTTCTCTTTGGCCTTGCCGACGTTCAACGCCAACAGGTCGAGGATCTTGTACAGCTTCTTAACGATGCCGTCGTCCTTTGGAGTAGGCGTTATAGCCGCTACAGCCGAAGCCAGAGCTACAGCCGCCGTTAGTATGCCTAGAATCAATTCCCAGTTTTCTTGTACGTATTGCATGATGTTCCTTAGTTAAATGTTACTTACTGCTAGTCGTCGGTCTACCTCGGCGTGATACGCTTTGTCTCCGCTCTTGTATCGAGGGTCGTTCATCGCTCTGGTGACCTCTTGCATGGATTGATATGGTAAAGTCGCTGAACCCGTCGTAGACCCCATAGCGAGCTTTGGAGCCGTTGAACCGTTGGCCGCTTGAAACCGTGCGTGTAAACCGCTGACTGCAAGCTTGGCGTGTTCTACGGAACCGGAGGTAACTACCTCGTTGTAGGTGTTCATCTCTTCGTCGGTGAGGTTTTGACCCGCCCATTCCGTCATGGCGTCGTAGTCGTTACCGGCTAAACCTTTGATATCCGACTGTTGGTTCTCCATGAGAGCGACTTGACCGGCGGCGTAGCTATCTACCAACTCACGATTGAGTCCTAGCTTGGCT
>Ga0315316_10002907_pt1 | contig 12402 bp, 6 predicted proteins | sample M160m3416metaG_FD_203702 | JGI IMG/M metagenome (GOLD analysis project Ga0315316, IMG submission 203702) | Ammonia-oxidizing marine archaeal communities from Monterey Bay, California, United States - M1 60m 3416 | ecosystem: Environmental > Aquatic > Marine > Intertidal zone | place: USA...
CGGTGATATCCCCACAACTTAAAATTCTTTGAACGATAAGTTGATCGGTCCCATGTGATGCCATGGTGAGAAAACCTCCTCCGATCACTCCTGCCCAAATCGTGTATGGCACACTTAGATCAACTGATCTCTCGATTATCGTCATTTTACCTGCTTCTCGAGCGCTGGTAATGATCTCAGACCAGCCACCAGGAACTAACGTCTGAAGAGCAATTATAGAAACCATGGCTCCTCCTACATACAGACACATCTGGACCACATCGACCCACACCACCGCCTTGATTCCCCCGAAATACGTGTAGACCACCGTTGCCAAACCGATAACTCCGATGGACACTGGATAACTCCATCCCGTAATGAATGCCATAGGAATTGCGGTGACGAATAGACGCACTGCATCAGACAAAAGTCGGGTGACCATAAACACTGCTGAGGATACCTTCTGAGTAGTTTCCCCAAAATGAGAGCCGAGTAGAACATAAGCCGTACTCAAATCACCGCGGAAATACGCTGGCAAAAGTAACCCAGCGATCACAATCCTGCCGAGTAGATAGCCGAACGTTACCTGAAGGAACGTCAATGTTCCCAAATAAGAAATCCCTGGAATGCTTAGGAAGGTAAGGGTGCTAGTCTCGGTCGCCACGACCGACAACATCACTGCTGGCCAGGGTAAACCTCTGTTGCCGAGAAAGTAATCCGAACTACCGCTTTGACCTCTACCCAGCCAAACGCCCCACCCTGTGATTCCAAGGAGGTAAAGAAAAAGCACCGTAAAATCGACTGGCGTAAAACTATTCAGAATGACCTGCCTGGTTAATTAAGAAATCCACGATTGTTTGGCTCATGCAACTGGACAAGGATAACTGCACACCCTAGAGTCACAACAGACTACTTTGAGCTTTATTACGAAATCTCCAATTCACAAATAAGGTACAAGTGGGGGGAACAATCCTTTGAAGAGTACCATTCCCCCCTAGATCAAGGGATGGAAGTCTATAGAAAATTCTCCGAGAGTAATATCTAGAAATGTTTACAAAATCTTCGCTTGTTATTCATTGGACCGGCTTCCTTGCAACGTGCTTTATGCTGATCGCAGCATTTCTGGATCAAAGCAGGGATGAATTCATAATTCACTTCGTAGCTTCTATGATCCCAAATACGCTCTGCTGGGCGATAGCGTCTTTCATTGCAGGACGCAGAAAATTTTTCCCTTTCATGAAATAATAGAGCAAACAAACTCGTTCCCACTTTTCAGTGCTGTCAAAATTCGGGAAGGCTATGAAACTGTTTAATTGCTGCGTCGCACCACCGTTCTATCTTCAATAGCGAGAGCAGCCAGGTCGTGGACAGATCTCCTTAATGCAACATGTTTCTGGTTCTCCCTTGTGGGATTTACCCGATTAGTAAGCAAAACTACAAGCATTTCGAGTTCTGGGTCTAGCCATATTGATGTCCCTGTATACCCAGTGTGTCCAAAAGCTAGTGAAGTGAAATAATCACCAGCTGAAGACCTCCCGGACGGAGTGTCCCAACCAAGCGCGCGCGAAGCCGAATCATCAAAACGATTCGTGAACATCTCTGCTAATCTTTCTGAAACGATACGAACATTTTCAGAAATTCCTGGAGCGCAGATCTCTGTCTCAATCATTCCTTTTGAAAGACACCCTTCCAGCAAGCCACCGTTGAGCAACATCTGCCCAAACAAAGTTAAATCGAACACGGTTGAAAAAAGTCCTGCGTGCCCTGCTACGCCTCCCAATGCATAGGCATTCTCATCATGTACTTCTCCATGCACATGCATATGCCGGAATACCGTATCAATTTCAGTCGGAGCGATCCTATGTATTAAATCGGCTGAAGGATTGAAACCAGTATCTCTCATGCCAAGTTTGTCCCAAATATTATGCTTGACGAAATCTTCAAAAGGATTCCCGGCAATCTTTTCGACCACAAACGCCAAAGTCATCAAGCCAATATCGGAATACACCGTTGCCGATCCAGGTTCATAGTCTAAAGCCAGATCTGAGATAGCGTCTTTATATGCCGTTTCCCCCTCCATCTCTTTATAAAAGGTTCGAAAAGGCGGCAAGCCGGCACGATGAAGGAGTAGTTGACCTATCGTAACTTCTGATTTGGAAGATCCCTCCCTTGCCCACCACGACAAATAGTTCATCACTGGATCATCCAAGTGCAGGTGACCCTCATCTATCAATAGCATGACCGCAGTTGTAGTACCAATCACTTTAGTGAGCGACGCTAAATCGTAAATCGAACTCGGCTTTACTTCTGCTGAAGAATCATCCCAATCTAGATTTCCATAACCCCTCAGCCTAACCAATTTCCCTTTTCTTGCTATAGCCAATGCCGCACCTGGGGTGGCTCCATCAGCTATACTCTGCACGATGATCTGGTCCAGTACCCGTAACCCATCTCTCGACATCCCCACTTCTTCTGGATGAATTTCAGCAAAACTAGCATCTTGATTCATACCCTTAGCTAGCCGTTCTAATCCATCGCCTAATGAATAAAAAGGTGGAATCGATATCGGCAGTTTTCCAGTCAATCCGATATCACCAAACAAACCTCGCACGACTGCGGTTTGAGATACTTCATGGCCTCCCCACGCCAAAAGATATCCTGGAGAATCACTTAGTTCTTGGAGCAGATACGGATTCCCAAAAGAAGTGATCATCATTGGAGTCGAACCGTTTTGGGTAGTTATGAAGTTCCTAAGCTCTTCAGATACTCCAATGTCACCCAGTCCTGAAACTGGAGGAAGGAAGATGTTGACCAAAACCAAATCGCTGTTTGAGGCAGTCGCCAGCAACGTCTCATACTCTTGGACAGAAGTGTTCGGACCTACCCTTCTGGTGACAAGCCTTCTCACCTTACTTCTCAGGCCTGCATCGAACTCCCTTCCCGCAACCAAATGCTCCTCTCTCGCATACGTGAGACTAAAAACATTCGGTGTCTTATCAGGGTTGATAGGAATCACCTGATCCCGATCCCTTAACAATGTTAAAGATCGTTCTGCTGTTAGTGCGGCAAAATCTAAATGTTCCTGCCTTCCGACGATCTCATCGACAGCATTCAAATCTACCATCTTGTCCTTGTGCAAACCGATCCTGGCCTTTGTCTCCAAGATTCGCCTCGCTGATGATTTAATTCTTCCAGGAGTGATTCTTCCAGTTTCGACCGCTGCCTGCACTGCTTCTATTGTCCTTCCAATATCTCTGGGCATCAACAGAACATCATTGCCAGCTTCTATCGCTAATACTGCAAGTTCTCCCGTTTCGTACTCGTTGGTGAGAGCGCCCATAGTAAGCGCATCAGTTACAAGAAGGCCATCAAACCCCATCTCTTCACGAAGAAGCTCACCCATTAATCTTGGACTCAAAGTCGCTGGAGTGGAAATGGATTCATCATCGGACATCGCTATGTGAGCCGTCATCACGGCGTCTACTCCTGTATCGATAGCCCTCTGAAACGGTATCAATTCAAGATTACGCAATTGATCCAATCCAGAATTAATAACTGGCAGGCCTATGTGAGAATCTGTGTCCGTGTCACCGTGCCCAGGGAAATGCTTCGCCGTCACCAATAGACCGCCACTGTGAGCTCCTTCTATATAAGCCTGACCAAGTCGGGCGACTTCACTCGGATTCTCCCCAAAAGATCTCGTGTTAATAACAGGATTTTCAGGGTTATTATTCACATCAAGCACGGGTGAGAAATTTAAATTCACACCTAGGGCTTTAGCTTCTGTAGCTGTGATCCGTGCAAATTCTCGAACTATATTGGCATCCCCTATGGCACCTAACGCCATCGTAGGAGGAAAACTGGTTCCTCCTCCCTGGGATAAAAGTGTCGGTAAGGCATACGAATGATTGATTCGCATTCCTGGACCGCCATTCTCAAAATCCGAAGTAACTAATAATGGGATTTCAGATAAAGCCTGAAGTTCGTTAATCTTTGCAGCATAAGAATGTGGAAGACCTATTGATAAATAAATACCGCCAATTTGATCATGTTCTATCCAATCAGCCCACTCTTTAAATTCGCTACTGTTCGTAGAAGCGTAGGATCCTGGCAACCACTGAATTATCAGTTGCGCCACCTGCTGCCTGAGACTCATCGAGGCCAAAGTTTCTTCAACCCAAACTTTCCCTTCACTAGGCAACTCCTGTTCTGAAGATATCGGACTGAATTGCTGGGAAACTAAAGAACGAGGAAATGTTAAAAGCAAAAGAAAAGACAGGGTGTACAAGTACACCTTTCTACCTACCATCCGCCTCTCCTTTAGTGCCGACTTGAATTCCATCACCCAGTTCGAAATGAGGGTCCATACTAATCGGGACTCTTCCGGTAATTGGAAATTTTCCCAGTAGGGCATCTGCTGCGGCTTTCTGGCTGACCTCACTCGAACTCCACGCTAGCAGATAGCCCTGAACTCCTGGAAACTCTGAAATCAAATACGGACTTCCAAAAGAAACCACAATATGACTAATGTTGCGAGCCGAAAGCTCCTTTATAAAATTTACGGTCTCGTCTGGAAGCTCCACCTGTCCAGCAAAATTGGAATAGATTGAAACTACTACCAAATTTGTTCGTTCCGCTTGGCCTAAAAGTCGATCATATACAGCGGGATGGGATGTCCTGTTAACCGATGTGCGACTCAACCTAGGATAGGTTGCACGCAGTCTTCCGTCAAAATGCCTCGCTACGGTCGGGTTATTACCATTTTGATAAGACACCGACATGACACGAGCAGTCCGAGTTCCAAGCAAGGGAAGTAAATTCCCACCGTTGCGAATCAGCGTCATAGAACGATCGGCCACCAATTGTGCCTGCTCTACATGTGACGGAATCCCCACTAGAGACGGCACCTTATTAACGTCAACCATCCGCTGTTCGTGCAGTCCCATTTCTTCCTTCAATCGGAGCAGTTTACTTACGGATCTGTCTATCCTTTCCTCTTCAATCCGATTCGATTGGACTGCATTGGCAATAGCTTCTATTGCGTCTCCCACATCTCTTGGCATTAGGATAACGTCTGCACCTGCCAAAACCGCCCGAACTGAAGCTTCACCACCGGGAAAAGTCCTGTCTACTGCTCCCATATCCATCGCATCAGTAAAAACGATCCCCTCAAAGCCCATCTGGGCGCGCAGTAGATCAGTGAGCACTTCCTCTGTGAGAGTGGCTGGCAACCTATTACCGCTCAGATCTGGAACTGCAATGTGAGCTGTCATGATTGCACGCATACCAGCATCTATCGCTGCCTGAAAAGGAACTAACTCAAGGTCTTCTAAGCGTTGTCTGTCATGTTCAAAAACTGGTAGTGCAATGTGAGAATCTACTTCTGTATCTCCATGACCAGGAAAATGTTTTCCTGTTGCTATGGAACCATTGTCCTGGATGCCCCGCACAAATGAAATCCCCATCTGAGCCACCTGACTTGGGTCCTCACCGAACGAACGAATATTAATGATAGGGTTATCTGAATTGTTGTTAACATCCAAAACAGGGGCAAATGGAATATGTACACCGACAGCTTTAGCCTCCAAACCTGTTATCCTGCCCAACTCATAAGCTAGCTCTGGATCACCAGTTGCCCCGAAGGCCATCAGCGAAGGGAACATAGTAGCCCCACCCAAAACAATATTGGTAGGACCATCAACGCCACCTCCGAAACGAAATCCAGCACCAGTTTCCAGGTCTGCAGCGACCAAGAGCGGATACTGGGAGTGATTCTGTAAACCGTTAAGTTTTACAGCTACCTCACTCGGAGAACCCACGGAAACTATAACCCCGCCGATACCAAATGAGTCTATCATAGTTGTCAGCCTTTTGTGGTCTTCGGAACCTACAGGCGAAAAATCGCCTAAGACCCAAGGCATCACCATCTGAGCCACCTTCTCCTCTAACGTCATTTCACTCAAAACCATCAACGACCAAGATCTGGCGTCTACTTCTTTTTCAGCGCCAGGGCTTGGCTGTTTTTCGGAAGATTTCACTGCAACGGTGACTGAAGGCTCAGTACTAGGACGATCCTTGATTGTATTTTCAAAAGAGTCCTCGATGGGCACCTGTCGGTAGCATGAAGATACAAGGATCGCTAGGATCCATAGGATTCGAAGCACCTGATTGTTGGATAAGACTGGAGAAGTTTTTTGGATTTTCATAAAAGGGTCTTCAGAACCTCACATCAGCTAGAAAAATAAGGCGATTAGACAAACTGGAGCGCTAAGAAGCAAGCTATGAAGTTCTTAAAAAGACCACAATCCTGGGTTACAAGCTCACTACTCCTTCTGATTCTGGCGGTATCAGTCCCCTCCATTCAGGGATCGACACAGAATAATTCCGATCCTATAAGGCCAGGAGTTCAAGTATTGTTGGAAGATTCTCTGCATCTCGTAAAAGGGAAAAAGGTTGGCCTGGTAACCAACCAAACTGGAGTGGACTCCAACGGATTATCCTCCATTGACCTACTCTTCGATCACTTACAAGTCGATCTTGTTGCACTTTTTTCACCCGAGCATGGTATTAGAGGAGATCTGGGTCCAGGAGAAGAAGTGAGTGACGATGTAGATCCTAGAACAGGTACCTCTATCTATTCTCTATACGGCAACACAAGAAAACCCACGGCTGAAATGTTGGCGGACATCGAAGTCCTATTGATTGATTTGCAAGACATTGGTGCCCGCTACTGGACTTATATCTCCACCATGACACTAAGTATGGAAGCAGCCTTCGAAGCAGGAATATCAGTCATAGTATTGGACAGGCCCAACCCCATTGGAGGAGCCGTTCAAGGCAATATGTTACACCCTGATTTTTCTACCTTTGTCGGGAGATACCCCATTCCTATGAGACATGGAATGACCTCTGGTGAAATGGCCTTGTACTACCAAGGAGAATTTAATATCCCTGGACCGCTCAAGGTTGTCCCAGTTTCGGGTTTGCACAGAAATATGACTTTTGAGCAGACAGGCCTTCCATGGGTCAAGCCTTCTCCCAATATGCCCACTGTGACCAGTGCTATTCATTACCCAGGGACCTGCTTGTTCGAAGGCACCAACCTTTCTGTAGGCAGGGGAACCGATATTCCGTTTCAAGTCATTGGATCTCCTTGGTTGGAAGCTGAAACGTTGGTGGAGCAAATGAATCACTATGGATTTCCAGGAGTATCGTTTGAGGCAATTACCTTCACACCAGAAAATCCCGGTGACGGCAAATTCCACGGACTACCAATCGAAGGGGTAAAACTGGTGGAAACATCTGATGACTATGATCCCACAGAAGTAGCCATCGCCCTACTTGTTGAGACATATAGGATGTCTGGAGAAAATTGGAGATGGTTCGTCTCACATTTCGACCGCTTGGCAGGCACGGACTCCCTTCGCAAAGCCATTGAGTCTGGAGATAATCCTCGTGATTTGGTAAGTGACTGGCCCAGAGAAATTCAGCGATTCATGTCTAACCGAGCGCAGTACCTAATTTATCCTTAGACCGAGACCCGTTCAAAAGAAATTTATAGGGTTAACAGTCTTCGTCTAGCGGCTGACCTATTTCCTTTCTGAAGGCTCCGTAGATGGCCTTGGATACTGAGCCCACTCTCCCACTACCTACAGCCTTACCATCTAGTGTCACCGTCGGCCTGACTTCCGTGGTAGTTCCAGAGAAAAACAATTCATCGACATCCTCTAGTTCTTCTGCCTGAATTGGTCTTTCCTGTAAAGGAATTCCCAGGGCATCAGCTATTTCAATTATCACAGATCTAGTGACACCATGTAATATTTCTTGGGTAGCTGGATGAGTGATCAAAGTATCACCTTTGACTGCAAAAATATTGTTCTGAGCTCCTTCCAAAGCGACACCATTCTTCACTAGCAAGGCATCATCCACTCCCGCGTCAACAGCCGCTTGAGCAGCCATGACATTTGGAAGCAAGCTGATGGATTTTATGTCTACACGTGACCAACGACGGTCAGGAACAGTCACAGCTCCAAAACCTTCTAACCAGCGTTCCTCCGAGGGTCGATGAAATTCCTTTGCAAACGCATATACGGTAGGAGAAGTAGGAGAAGTAGGGAAATAATGAGTTCGTTCTGCTACACCCCTCGTTATCTGTAAATAGACAATAGATACTTCAGCGCCAACAAGATCATTGGATGCAAGTAACTGTTCTTGTACTTCAACTAGCTCTTCGGGGTTATAGTCGATACGCAGATCGGTGAGTCCGCCTCCCAATCGTTTCAAGTGGTCATTCATACGATAAAATTGACCCCGATAAGCCGGTGTTACTTCATAAATTCCATCTGACAACAGAAATCCCCTATCCTCTACCGAAACCATCGCTTGTTCTTTCGGTAAAAACTCTCCGTTTAGGTATACCGTGCTCATCAAAAACTCAACCTTGTTTTAGATTAGATTCAGCATGAACTATAGTCTCTAGTGATCCTGATTCAAAGGAAAGAGTGCGAGTACGACTGGGCGTTCATACCTTGAACAAAACATTTTAAAGGAGAGATAATGTGGCTAAAACCATGTATCATTCTACTTCTGATAGTTTGTGCGTGCGGTGAGAATTATTTTGACGGGCCTATTGAGAACCATTATGAGAATGGTCGGCTAATGTCTAAAATTTCCTATAAAAACGGTTACCCTCACGGTCCAAGTGAAACTTACCATCAAAATGGGCAACTCAGGTCGAAGGGAACGTTCGAGATGGGCCAGGTTACTGGTGTAGAAGAGTCCTACTATGAAAACGGCCAATTATGGAGCAAATCCAGCTATAAAGAAGGTAAACGTCATGGACCTGATGAATACTATGATATATACGGAGAGCTGAGATGGCAGGGATCTTATGACATGGGTAGGCAGTGTGGAGAATGGTTTGACGACGGAAACATAGAAACTCACCCAAAATGTCCAAATTTTGACTAGAGGTTTCCAGAAATGAACAATCCTCACAAAACTGTCTTCAGATACAATCCAGTGTGAGATCCTGAGGTATTTGCTACGGTCTCTGGAGATCCTTCAGCCACAATAGAGCCTCCTTCGTAACCTCCTTCTGGACCGAGATCAATGACCCAGTCAGCAGTCTTTATGACTTCGAGGTTATGTTCGACCACGACGACTGTGTTACCCTTGTCAACCAGTTCGTGAAGCACCTTTAGTAACACCCTGACATCTTCAAAATGGAGACCAGTCGTCGGTTCGTCCAAAATGTAAAGAGTTCTACCAGTCCCTCTTTTAGACAGTTCACTGCTCAGTTTGACTCTCTGCGCTTCACCTCCTGACAGCGTAGTGGCAGCCTGTCCCAAGTGGATATAATCTAGCCCGACGTCTGATAATGTCTGTAATTTTTTTTGAATTGAAGGAAAAGCGTCAAAAAATTTGAGAGCTTCAAGAACTGTCATATTCAAAACGTCCGAAATATTTCTCCCCTTTAAAGCTACATCCAAGGTTTCAGTATTGTAACGTTGACCTCTACAGACATCACAAGAAACATATACATCTGGTAGAAAATGCATCTCGATTTTCACCAAACCATCGCCTGAGCAAGCTTCGCATCGACCACCCTTCACATTGAAAGAAAAGCGTCCTCTGTCATACCCCCTAACCTGGGATTCTGGTAAATTCGCAAACAATTCACGAATCGGAGTGAAGAGTCCTGTATAAGTAGCAGGATTAGAACGAGGGGTTCTCCCAATAGGCATCTGATCGACCTCGATTACTTTATCGATAAGCTCTACGCCAGCAATACCGTCGTATGAAGCTGGCAATTTTTTACTGCGATAAAAATGGCGAGCTAGCGCTGGATACAAGGTCTGATTAATCAGTGTCGATTTCCCTGAGCCACTAACGCCAGTGACGGCCACAAAACATCCTAGAGGAATATCAACGTTTAAATCCTTTAAATTGTGCTCCCGAGCACCAGTAACACTCAACACTTCGGCCTTATCAACTTTGCGCCTCTCGGATGGCACTTCTATAGTCTTCGTACCCTTTAGGTAAGCACCCGTGACAGAACGGGCCTCCTTCATAACTTCCTGAAGGCTCCCTTGGGCGACAATTTCTCCCCCAGCTATTCCCGCTCCAGGACCAAGATCTACTATATGATCTGCAGATCGGATCGTTTCCTCATCATGTTCTACCACGATTACCGTATTGCCAAGTTGCTTTAGGGATTTCAGAGTGCCAATCAGCTTCTGATTATCCTTTTGGTGTAATCCTATTGAAGGCTCGTCCAAAACGTAAAGAACACCCGTAAGTCCACTCCCGATCTGACTCGCTAACTGTATACGCTGAGACTCGCCTCCAGACAATGAAGCTGCTGATCGACCGAGTGTTAGATAGCTCAATCCCACTTCCTCTAAAAAGGATAGCCTATTTTCTACTTCCCTTAGAATTGGAGGTGCAATTTCAGGGGATATCACCTGACCATCCGATAGTTTCCCCTCTGAAACATCCGTCGCCAGTCCTTGAAAAAACACAAGAGCCTCCGAAATCGGAAGATCTGTTACCTCACCTAAAGACCGTCCCGAAATCGTCACTGAGAGAGAGTTCCCCTTAAGTCTGCTTCCATGACAATCCTGACAAGGCAAGGTAGACATATACTCTTCTAATTGGCTCCTAATAGTTTCAGAATTGGTTTCTTGGTGACGGACCTTGATATCATCTACAAGACCAATCCACGGTTCTTCATAAAATTTCTTACCTCTTTTTCGTCGATAAGGAAAACGGATTTTCATATCTCCAGAACCATGTAAAATCGCCTCTTGCACATCGTCCGATAGAATTTCCCATGGGTCTTCAGCGGAGAAATCATAGGCCTCGGCCAGTCCAGCTATAACCGACTTCAGGAGATACCCAGAAGGCTTCCCCCAAGGCAACAAAACCCCTTCAATAAGAGATTTGGACTGATCCCCAACCAGAAGTTCCTGATTTACATGGTTACTGATCCCTAGCCCATCACACCCCTCACAAGCACCGTGTGGCGAGTTAAATGAAAACTGTCTGGGCTCAATTTCTGGGATACTCGTACCACACTGGAAACAAGAATAATTCTCGCTAAAAAAGTGCTCTATTTTCTCTTTGGAACGGTGCTCTAGAACCTGAGCTACCCCTCCCGCTAAACCAAATGCAGTTGCAACAGAGCTGGTAAGGCGTTCCCTGTTGCTAACATTGAGCACGAGCCTATCCACTATGACTGAAATATCATGGTTTTCATATCTATTCAACTCGGGTGGTGCCAACAAATCAACTGTCTCACCGTCCACGAGAGCCCTTACAAAACCTTTTATTCTTATTTTTTCAAGTAATTCTCGGAATTCTCCCTTCCTTCCTCTAATCAACGGAGCTAAAATCTCCACTTTTACATCACTTCCTAGGCTGAGCAATATCTCACCGATTTCTTCAGGAGATTGCTGGGCTACTGCTTGACCACATTCTCTACAGTGTGCAATGCCAACTCGGGCCCAGAGGACCCTTAGGTAATCATAAATTTCAGTAACTGTTCCGACCGTCGATCTCGGGTTGCGGTTGAGCGTCTTCTGTTCAATAGAGATAGCTGGAGACAGACCTTCGATAGAATCTACATCGGGCTTTTCCATCAAATCCAAGAACTGTCGGGCGTACGCTGACAAAGATTCAACATACCGGCGTTGACCCTCCGCATAAATGGTGTCAAAAGCCAGTGAGGATTTTCCAGAACCTGACAAACCAGTCAGGACGACTAGGCCACGTCTGGGTATATCCAAATCTACATCTTTCAAATTATGTACGCGGGCACCGCGAATCAAAAGGGAATTCTTAAACATCGATCAATTTAAGCTCTTGGCTCACATTCCTAGTAAATCGAATAAATAAATTTGTTGGAAAAGATTAACATACCTACCTAGTATATCCATTCCCTGAAAATTGAAAGTCCGAAATCCTTCTTGGCATGAAATCCGAGCTCCCCAAATCCGAGCATCCTATTGCGGAAAAACCGATCTTCAAAAAAAGATTCCACCGTATACGACTCCGAAGAAATCCATTCAGAACGTACACCCGCAAATCCACTTCCTGAGCCTTGGCTGGACAGGGGTCGCAACAACAAAGTCACGAATAAATCATCTGTCATGTAAAAACCTGTTTCCACAACCGTTGTACCCAAGGTACTACTGGTATTTCCAAGAAAATCGAAATCCTCTTGGGTAATACTCAGATAATCCACACCCAACTCCCTAGCCATAGCGGACCCAAGTTCATTGCTGAAAGTGCTAAGTCCTAGAGTTGCACCTGATCCCAGAATTGCACCCATAGAATTAACAGCTTGATTCTGTCCTGAGGTCAAAGCGTACGCCGGACGTCCGAAATACAGATGACTAAGTAAATCATCTTCTGTGAAGC